>JACCDW011162873.1_pt1 | contig 20989 bp, 21 predicted proteins | sample 7449781 | NCBI WGS metagenome assembly JACCDW01 (sample SAMN15323449, study PRJNA562643) | freshwater metagenome | isolation source: river surface water | place: USA:Blue River Watershed | collected 2017-08-18
ACAAGCTTTTTTGCTGCCTTTGCATCATCAATAGAAGCAACGAGTGATCGTCGTGCTGCAAGAGTGTTCTTCTTTGCAGTTGTTACCATAGGCTCTATGTATTTACGGAGCTCTTTTGCCTTGGTTTCAGTTGTGGTGATTCCTTCATGGATAATGAGAGAACGCACAAGAGAGCGAACGAGTGATACTCGCTGTCCTTTTTCTCGTCCAAGGGTTTTAAATTTTTCGTGATGTCTCATGGGTGTATTGAATGCCTAGATTATACGGTTTTAAGCGTTTTGTCCAGTCCTTTCGCTTATTTAAGAACGATACCGTACTCAGAAAGGGCTTTTCGGATCTCCTGAATGCCCTTTGGGCCGAGTCCTTCGATATTCTCGATATCAGCTTCTTTCTTGCGTACGAGACCTCCTACGGTACGAATATTTGCACCAGCAAGAGCGTTTGTAGTACGGAGAGAAAGACCAAGAGTCTCAATACGAGTTTTCAAAAACTCAGTATCGAGTTCTTTTTTATCTGAAGAAATAGATTCTGCTTTTTCTTCTGTTTTTTCAATTACAACTTCTTCTTCTTTAAAACCTACAATAGCTTTGAGCTGATTGATCATGATCGCAATTGATTTCTCGAGAGCTTCATGAGGAGTGATGGTACCGTCAGTTTCAATAGTTACTTTCAAACGGTTGAAATCTGTTCGATCTCCAACGCGCATGTTTTCTACTTCGTAGGTTACTTTTCGAATAGGTGTGAATGTTGCATCGAGAGCAATAGTACCAATGTCTACTCGATCTTTCTGAACGAGATCCTTTGAGAGGAAACCGAGACCTCGAGCTACAGTCAATTCAACATCAAGTTCAGTGTTCTTGTCGGTGATAGAAGCGATATGAAGTTCAGGGTTGAGGATTTCAACCTGTCCTGGAACAGTTATATCTCCTGCTGTAATGTCTTTAATGCCTTTTATTTTGAAAGAAACAACTTGAGGCTCATCAGATGTCATGCGGATACGGAGACGCTTCAAATTGAGGATCATGGTGATCACGTCTTCTTTTACACCATTGATAGTTGAGAATTCATGGCTCACACCTGCGATTTTGACGTGAGTAACAGCAGCACCCGGGAGAGATGAGAGGATAATACGTCGAAGAGAGTTACCGAGAGTATGACCGTAACCAGGATAAAGACCATCTATTTCATATACGCCCAAGAAATCCTTTTCGAGGACTACCTTTGGTTTTGATGGAAGCACTACATCTATGTTTGTCATTGTTTTTTTATTACAAAATATTGACTGACCCTCATCTAACTCACCTATCTACTGTAAAACTCAATCACCTGTCCCAAATTGAACAAATGATCTTTCTGATCATACTTCGGCTTACTTTCAACAGTAGCCACCTTCTTGTCGGCATCGTATGAAAGCCATGAAGGAACAGCGACTTTCTTCATTTTTTCATCAGTAGTTGCAAAAAGAGGTTTTTTCTGGCTTGCAACACGAATAGAGATCTTGTCACCAATTGATACGTTGTATGAAGGGATGTTCAAACGTTTACCGTTAACAGTGATATGACCGTGAGCAGTCATCTGACGAGCAGCCTGACGAGTAGAAGCGAGACCGAGACGATATACAACGTTATCGAGACGATTTTCAAGTCGTTCAAAAAGTGCCTGGACTGTTGCACCTTTCTTTGCGATAGATTCGTTTACGTATTTCTTGAACTGTCGTTCACCTACACCGTATGAAAAGCGTACTTTCTGCTTTTCGATAACAGCTACTGCAAAATCACCTTTTGGTCGATAAGGTGCTTTACCAGTTCTTCGCTCCTGACGAAGTGCGAACTTTGGAGTCTGAGTCTTCTCGAAGATATTTGCTCCGAGTCGGCGAGCGATTTTATATTTTGGTCCAGAAATCATAATAAAGAATGTTATTAAATGTTATACACGTCGTGGCTTCTTTGCACGAGGTCCGTTAAAAGGAACTGGCGTCACATCTTTGATAGATGAGATGCTTATACCTTTTGTAATAAAGCTTCGTACAGCAGATTCTCGTCCAGAACCTACACCCTTGATAACAGCAGCTACTTCCTTGATACCCATGAGCTTTGCTTTATCAGCGAGGATTTCGCCTACTTTTGCAGCTGCGAAAGGAGTTCCCTTCTTTGCACCTTTGAAACCAAGTGCGCCTGCAGAAGATGCCGCGAGAGCGTTACCTTTTGCATCAGTAAGGAGACACATAGTGTTGTTGTAGGTAGACTGAACAAAGAGAATACCAGCATCGACTTTTCGTTTCGGTGCTTTTGCAACAGGAGCTGTGTCTTTCTTTGACTCAACTTTCTTGTCTTCCGGAGCTTTTATCTTTTTCTCTGCCATAGTGATTATGATTTTCTATTATTTCTTCTCTGCTACTTTTCGTCCGGTTCCCATGGTCTTTCGGGTATTTCCACGGCGAGTACGAGAGTTAGTTTTTGTTCGCTGACCGTTTACAGGGAGGCTGCGCATATGGCGGACACCTCGATACGCTTTGATGTCTTTTAAGCGTTTGATGTTTGCAGCGACCTCTCGTTTGAGATCTCCTTCAAACTTCAAGCTTTCCATTGCTTTCTTTATAGCGTTTTCTTCGTCTGCAGTTACTTCTTTTGCTTTCTTTTCAAAAGAAACTTTTGCATCAGAGAGGATAGCGCGAGCGCGTGATCGGCCGATACCATAAAGAGATGTAAGGGCGATGTCTATATGCTTTTCGTCTGGGAGGTTGATACCGAGAATTCGCATGATGTGGTGTTTAAAATTCGTCTATAAATTTGAAGCCTTATCCTAGCACGTAATACTGTTTTTGTAAACAGAATTACCCTTGTCGCTGTTTATGGCGAGGATTACCTTTACATACTATGTACACATAGCCCTTTCGACGGACCACTTTACAACTCGTACATTTTTTCTTTACAGATGACTTAACGCGCATAATTTTTATTTAAAATAAGAGAGACTATTACATTCTTTGTATGATTCGACCCTTGCCTCCGTAGGGTTCGAGCTCAAGACGCACCTTATCACCCACAAGAACCCTGATTCGGTTCATTCTCATTTTTCCAGCGAGATACGTGAGTATTTCACTGCCATCTTCCAATTTGACTCGAAAGAAAGTATTAGGCAAAGCCTCTGTGACTATGCCGAGAACGCTTGTTTTGTTTTGGTCTGCCATTTAGAACGTTTTGCTAGTGTAAACTAAATCCTTTCTCGAGTCAAATAGCTTTCTTTATAACCACCTTATCTAGTGAGTCAGGGAGGCTTCGTGCCCATATAGGACGCAACGAAATATCGGCTTTTTCTATGGTTGGATATTTCTGTAACAACACAGGTATTTGTGCTCTTGTCTTACCTAAAAGACCTTGTTTAAAGGTTAATTCATCGTAATACCATTCAAATGCTGCACGGCCCGAGACGGTAAATGTAATAGTTTCTGCAGTTGTTGGTTTAAAATCACCTTTTGGTTTAAAACTCAAGGTTTCAAGATTGGTAATGATTACAGGTAAACCATCATATTTTGAAAGCTCTTTTTGAGCGAGGGTTGTTCCAAGAGCCTTTTGATCGAAGGTAACAATAGAGAGAGTTCCTTCTTGTCGCAAGGTTACCTCATTAGCTTCTTTTGATTCTTCAGGAAGACTCTTGAACTCTATCGTATACGCATTCGGTATATATGCTGTATTAGGAGCCAAATTAATACTTATTTGTTTTATTAACTCGGCTTTCACCTTTGACTCTATGTTCGCTTTTGCTTTTGCACGGTCGGTATCAGACACTATTTTTTGAATGCCAGAAAAACCCCCTGCAATTGGTGTTTTTGAGCGAGCATAAAATGTTGTATAGCGAGGATCCCCTTTGAAACCAGGAATAGTAAAGTCTTTAAGTCCTACGTTATACGACTCACCAGCTTCATCAGCAATAACAGTTGCCTCAACACTACCAGGAAGAGTACCTTTTTTACCCGGAACAGTAACTGAATCAACAATACGGAAAATCATACCCTCAGGTGTTGAAAAACGAGTGTTTTTAATGAGTCTCTGAGGTGATGCATTGTAATTATTGTAGATAACAATAGTGCCGGTTGCTTTTGTATTAACTTGTTTTTCACCATTTGCCCGAACCGTTTCTGAACCTATTTGTTTTACGGTCACAATACTAAAACCAAGCTCCCCTGCTCCTGGGTTTTTCTTTGCAGTGAGTTCAGATTCAATATTTTGAGTAACGTGGCGAGGAGTGAGTGTCACTGTAGCACCATGAAATGCATTAGAAACGGTAACAACACCTCCGATAAATACTACAGCTATAGCTGTTATTACCACAGCCTTTTTATTCCATGAAAAAGAAAACTTTTTACGGTGCGTATGTTTACGTGCTGATTCAAACTCACTTCGTACAGATCTGAGAGTATCTGTTTCTATTGCTTCAGGTGTTTCAGTTACAACCTCGATTTCTTCTATTTCAACTCGTTCAACTGGTCGCGGTTTGGTAATTTCTTTAATAACCTCTTTTTTTAGAACCTCCTTCTTTGGAGGTAGGGGTACGCGACGGATAGAACGACTGCCTTTAGGTACAATGTCCTGCATAGGTTTTGGTGCCATATATTTTTAGTATACTATCGTTTTTTTGATTCGTACACTCTACCTACAAAAGCGGCGAGTATTGCGATAAAAGGATCTCTTTCTATACCCTTTGCGAAAGACACAGCGCTCTTTAATTTGTCATGGTTTATGAGAGTGATACTCAGAGGCGATGTACTCATACCAAATTCAGTTACTTTTTCTTCTTTAAGTGCCCTCATAAAGAAATCAACGAAGTCATTATTAATAATTGCAAAGAGGTGTGTAGGGAGAGAAAACTTGTGTGATATGGTTTCGAGCGTTTCGTGGAGAGCCTGCGACCATTCTGAGGCAACCTTACTCAAAACCGGCTGTAGTTTACTACTCAAAGCCTCTTCGGTGTGTCCACTACTGTAGAGTTTTATGAGTGAAGCAGCTTCTTCATTTGACATAGCAAAGGTTTTTGCAATACGGCGAGTTACATAATGTCTCCCGAGAGGAAAACTCGCTGTTTCGAGAATAAGTCCGTCTTTAATAATAGATATATCTGAGAGTTCACCACCAACATCAAGGAAAATAAAATCTCGCTCTTGATTAAACACATCTCGAATAGTTGAAAAAGAAGCGAGAGGAAAAGAATATGCTCGTGTATCATCAGGGTGATATGTGGTGAGTGATACATCAAATACCTTTTCCATAACGGTTTTAGGTATAAGACTCATAAAAAGCGAAACATCTACCCTATCGACCTCTTTTCCATACGGATCAACCACGTCATAGCCATTTAATTTGATCTGTACGATTTGTTTATCGAGAACATGAAGTTTATCGAGAGTGTCTTTACCCAGGGTGTCTTCTTCAAATTTTTTCTCTTCACTTGAAACAATATGTGTTATGAGGTTTTTTGATACAACAAATGGTTCTTTTTTGGTAACCGTAGCAACCTTAGTCTGAGTCACTGACCATGGAGAAGAAAAGACATAATACACATGCTTTACTTTGAGTTCGAGAAATCCTGCGAGTACGAGATGAGTAGCGCTTTCACGAGGCAGTCTTTCATTTACTTTTTTTAAAGACGAAAGCATGTCTTTAAAAAACCGTTCTGGGTGAACGTGAGCGTGATATGGAATATGTTCACGTATTGTATGGATAACGTGCGGCAGTTTACCTTTCGTTAACTCAACAATACCTGCCCCCACTGAAGAAGAGCCTATATGAAAGATAATCCCCAATTCCGGTTTGGAAGAGAAAAAGGACATACGATAAGTATACCAGATTTTATCTTAGGAAAGCACTGCTTTAATACGTCTCACCCCTGCTGAAACAGCCTCTTCTTTTTGAATTTTAAACGTTCCGAGTGTACCCGTGTTTTCTACGTGTGGACCTCCACAGAATTCTTTTGATATAGCCTCCTTCAAATCAGTTCCTATGTAATAGACGGAAACGACATCGCCATATTTATCACCGAAGAAGTGAAGTGCCCCTGTCTTTTCTGCTTCAGCTTTTGGTAATTCAACACGATTAACAGGTAATTTTGCCTGAATATGTGCATTAACAATGTCTTCGACTTTTTTCTTTTCCTCATCAGTCATTTTTGCAGTATGGGTAAAGTCAAAACGGAGACGCTCAGGTGTAATGTTCGAGCCCTTTTGTGATACATGCGTACCGAGAACCTGACGGAGTGCTTGATGGAGCAAATGTGTAGCGGTATGGTACTTCAAAGACATCTCAGATGTGTCTCCGAGGCCACCTTTGAATTTTTGTTCTGCACCAGAGCGTGAGAGGTCTTGGTGTTTTTTAAATTCAGCATCAAAACCAGCACGATCTACGGTAAAACCTTTTGCTTTTGCCATTTCAACCGTGAGATCAATAGGAAAACCATAGCTTGAGAACAATACAAAGGCATCTTGACCTGAAATATTTCCCTTTGCCATCTTTTCAAACTCTTTGAGGCCGTGCTCGAGGGCTTTAGTAAATTTGTCGGCCTCTTTTGCAATTTCATCAATTATAAAATCTTTCTGTGCAGGAATGTTTGCATAGGTATCGCCATAGTTTTTAACAAGCAAATCAACAAATCGCTCAATAGATGATCGTTCGAGTTTCTTGGCGTCGGTATTAAATACCATACGGCGAATGATACGACGAAGAACGTATCCCTGGTCAGTGTTTGCAGGCAAAATACCGTCCGCAATCATAAATGTTGCAGTGCGAATATGATCAGAGATAATACGCTGTCTACGAACCTCAGATGCGAGACCTGAAGCAATAGCCATGATAGGCACAAATACGTCTGTATCAAAAACGTTTGATTTATTTTGGAGCACCGCAGAAACACGTTCGAGACCAGCGCCTGTATCTACATTTTTCTTTGCGAGTTTTGAAACAATCTTTCCATCTTTTTTCTCAAACTCCATGAATACATCATTCCAAATCTCAACTACTTTTTGAGCGTCATCTGCTGCTTTGTATTCTGCGAGAGTCATACCACTGGTAAGGGTACCCGTGAGATCATAAAACATTTCAGAACATGGGCCCGTAGGACCTGTCCACGTGTCTTTACCTTTTACCGCAGGCCACCAGTTTGAATCTGCACCGAGATAATAGATACGTTCACCCTTTACCCCATCTTTTGCAAAAAGAGATGCCCATACTGAAGCAGCCTCCTCATCCCGAGGTACCCCTGCTGACTCGTCACCTGTAAACACAGTTACATAGAGACGGCGTGGATCGAGACCAAAGCCTTCGGTTTTTGAAGTGAGCAATTCATAGCTCCATTTGATAGCATCTTCTTTAAAATAACTACCGAGCGACCAGTTACCCATCATTTCAAAAAAAGTAAGGTGAGTATTATCACCAATATCATCAATGTCTCCTGTTCGTACACACTTCTGAATATCCGCGAGTTTGTCTCCTTGGGGGTGTGTACGTCCCATGAGATATGGTACGAGAGGTTGCATACCTGCAGTATTAAAAAGCACAGTCGGATCGTTTTCGGGAACCAAGCTAGCTGAAGGCAAAATAGCATGGCCACGCGCCTTGAAAAAAGCCAAAAATCGTTTACGTACTTCGTTTGATGTCATACCTCTAATCTACCTGTTTTTAGTCAATTTTTCCAGCGTAGCTATATCTTTAGCTATAGAATCAATACCCTTTTGCCAAAAATCAGATTTAGTCACATCAATACCAATTGATGCAAATATACGTTCAGGAGAATCACTTCCCCCGGCACTCAAAAACTGCTGTATCTTGGTTATAAAGGTTTTATCTGCTTTATAGTGTGCATAGAGAGCTTTTGAAATAAGTTGTCCAAAAGCATATGAATATACATAAAAGAAATTTCTAATATGACTCCACTGTACAAAATAATATCCATCTTTTGGATCCATTTTGGTAATAGGTCCCAGATATGAAGACATGTGTGTATTCATAAGTTTGGCTATGTCTTCTTTTGAAAGAGCACCTCGCTCTCTCACTCCTGCATGCAAATCACATTCAAAATTAAAACATGCAATTTGACGGAATATAGTCTGTATATCGTCGTTAATTTTAGTATGGAGGGCTACAATTTTTTCTTCGGGAGAGAGTGTTTCGTACACAGCATCAAAAACAACACTCTCAAAGAAAGTACTCGCCACTTCTGCTGTTGCTATAGAATAATCTTGATAAAAGACAGGTTGAGATTTTGAATATTCACTGTGTATTGCATGTCCCATCTCATGAGCAAAGGTAGACACAGAATCAAATGTCTCTACGTCATTTAAAAGCACCATGGTGGGTTGATTAGTACTATGTGCACAGTACGCACCACCGGTTTTACCTACTTTAGGAAATACATCTATCTGACCCTGAGCGAGAAAACGATCTAAAATCTGTTCAAAATCTGGGTGAGTATTTTTAAAAATCTTTTTAATGAGCGCTACGGAATCAGTAAATGAAATCTTTTTAGTTACCGTACCAATACCAACATTCCTATCGGCATAGGTGAGATGTGGGAGAGAAAGTAATTTTGCTTTGAGGTTAAAGAATCGATGACTCACACTCATATTGTCCGTCACTGTTTTTACGAGTGATAGCACACTCTTTGGATCATTTTGATAGCGAGAAATAGTCGCATCATATGGTTTTACATAGCCACGTAGTTCATCGTCTATTTTTTTATTGGTCACAACGGCATTGATTTCACTTTCAGCCACAAGAGCAAGTGACTCCATCACTGTAATTACTTCACTATGAAGCTTTCGTCTCTCTACAAGAGGCAAATCTCCTATCATAAAAACCGCCTGTGATACCGGTATACGTGTACCGTTATGAGGCACAGTCTGTGTGTTCAAAAGTTTCTCCAAAGTATCAATCCAGAGACCATGAGCAGGATTTGATTTGAGACTAAGTATCTTTTCTTCGGGTAATGAGAGGTTATGTGAAGCGGTATCAAAAATACGTTTGAGATAGTAGCGAAAAGGGGCAAGTTTTTTTGATTTAAGAAACTTCTTTTGCAGAGGCTTTGATATTGTTGCTAAAGAAAGTTCAAAGAAAAGTATCAGATTATCTGCTTTGGTAAAACGTTCAATGTACTGTTGTGATTTTGCACGAGCCTCCGTATCACCACTATTTAAATCGAGAGTAAAGTGAAAATAACGAAGAGGTTTACCCACACTCTGATTCTTGAAAAGTGCCTCAAAATCAGTAAGAGCTCGTAACAGAGCTGTTTCTGTCTTTAGATATTCTATTTTATTTTTGTATTTCTTTGCAAAAGATGCAAAAGACTTTTCAACCTTGAGCACATCCGCCTCGATACGTGGATCATTATGGTTTGTATAAAAAAGACTGAGGTCCCATGAAGTTTTCATATGCTCGTTATACACGAATACCCTCTTTTTGTAAAAGTAGAGCTTTTGCAGCCACACCCTGTTTGCCACCTCGTAGACCATTGTAACCTCCCAGCTTTCCATCAGAACGAATTACCCTATGACACGGAATTTCTCTATCAGTGTTACGTGACATGATCATACCCACCGCACGACTTGCGAGAGGATTACCGGCACGAAGGGCAACTTCCTTATAGGTGAGTGTTTTACCCTCAGGAATATCTTTTACCACCCGGAGCACGAGTTCTTTAAAGCTTTTCATTGGCCTTCTTTTTTTTATCTGCAATTATTTTAGCCGTAAATGGTGCTTGTACTTCTGTTACAAACTTACGATACATACAATAATCACAACTATCACTCGGCACAGGGAGTGTCTCACTATCAAGACATGTTTTGGCATCACAAATAGCGTCCGAAACCCATGAATCATCACCTGTATGTGATATGAGCGTGACATCAAACTCTAATTTTCCATCAAAAGCTTCTGCATCTTTCTTACCATTCACATAAACAAAATAGCCAGTACTTGAAACTTTGAAGCCTTTTTTTCGAAATATCCATTGATAAACCTCCATCTGTCTTTTGTACTGTCTATCCCAACCAGAATCTGAGAGTGTTTCTACCTTCCCTTCTTTTGAGGTGGCTTTATAGTCAACAATAATGAGTTCTCCATCACTATTTACCCATATATCATCGACAGCACCACTCACCAAGAGTCCCGATTCAGGATGTCGATACTGTACACCTACAAAGTTTTCTCTCCATGCAGATAGCTCATCATGATTAAAAGGAATTGCATCAACTTTGTATTTCTTCATAAGAGGATGTTTGGTCCCTTCTACACGATGGGTATCAAACTCTTTTTTGAGGAGCGCATCAACTGCAATGTTTAACGTAAAAGAAGGACCTTTGGGACGACCTACTCCGAGTTTATTATCGAGATAGAAACAACGCTTACACTCCATAAACAAATCAAGCTTTGATCGTGAAAGCTTCCATTTACTGCCACCATAATTCCAGTCAGCACTGCGTATTTGAGGTTTTTTAATATATTCAGCCATATTATTCACACATATTTCTAACTTCGAGCATAACCCGGGCCACATGTTGAGGATCTATACCGTACGAAAGTAATTTTTCTTTTGGTACGTTGAGATCTTTACAGAGCACAAGACCTTGATCAAGCAATTTCTTTTTATCTACATCTGAAAGACTTGGGAGAGCGGTGAGTGGATGGAGCCCTGATTCTTCGATAAGGTCTTCAAGATTCCCCTTTTTAGGGTAATTCCAACCGATGAGATTGAGATTCTGACACCTTGCGTATTCAATAGCGTGCTCAGTAAATTTTGTATTAGTAATGAGAAACCATCGAGTAAGTCGTCTTTCTTTACCTCCAAAGGTATACAGCTTTTTCTTGAGATCATCAAAACGAGCTTTTACATAGAGAGCTACTTTAATATCTGATTTGAGACCTGCTTCATTATGAAATTTTGCCTCAGCCATGATGAGTTCACGTCCTTTCCATGCCACCACATCTATTTCATGACTCACGCAAGACCCTTCGACAGTTTGATCTGTAATTGCTTCGTAGCCTTTTGCTTTAAAAATTTCTGCAATAAACTTTTCAAAAGGAAAACCTTTGGGGCCGAGCTCTGAAACGGCTCTTTTCATTGAATATTTTACCGCAGCTCTCACAATGGATGCCTTGGGTGACGCATGACGCAAAAGATCAAACGCATGACGATATATGTCATTTGTAGTAATACCGTCAAAAAGTTCTTTTTCTATATGACTCGCTATTTCGTGAGCCTCCCCACTATCCGCTCCTGCTTTACGTAATGAAAAAATCAGTTTTGATGGATCGAAAACCTCTTGTTCACCGGTAGATTTTACAACGAGGACTGGTTTCATGTCCTCTAGTATATAACAGATAATTTACGAGACAATTCCACCACCCTTACACACAGGGCCTTCATACACAACAATAGACTGACCTTTTGCCACAATAAGAGGTTTTATAAAGCCTATTTCTGCCTGATCGCGATTCACAATCTCAATAGTACATTCAAGAAGCTCGCCGAGATGACGAATACGTGCAGTATATCGTTTGTTAGATTCAGGTAACCCACCTATCCAGTTGGTACGTGAGAGCGAGTATTCTCTCTGTTCAACAGAGAGGGTACCATCGGGAAGTTTATGAGAGACCGTCACCGTATTTTTTTCTATATCACGATCTATGACATAGTAAGGTTTTGTGTCATTTGTGTGTGTATGGATAGTAAAGCCATGTCTCTCACCAGTAGTGAGATAAAGTGCTCCATCATGACTACCGATCACAGTACCCTCTGTATTGAGAACGTCTCCTTTGTGAGAAGTAACATAATGAGAAAGAAAATCACGAAGAGGCACTTTACCTATAAAACAGAGACCTTGGCTGTCTTTTTTCTCTGCTGTAGAGAGACTGTATTTTTTGGCGAGCTTCCGTGTCTCTGATTTTGGCATACCACCTACAGGAAAAAGTGTTTTTGATAGCTCGCGGTCAGTGAGAGTCCAGAGAAAATATGACTGATCTTTACCCTGATCAATACCAGAAGCGAGTACATATGAGTCTCCCTTTTTTATAATTTGGGCATAATGTCCTGTAGCTACATAGTCCGCACCTTGCTCCATAGCCCAATCAAAAAAACCACCGAATTTTACAAAACGATTACACATAATATCAGGATTTGGTGTTCGGCCCGCCTTATATTCAGACACCATATAATCAACAACTTCTTTTTTATATACTTCTTCGAGATTGAGAGTTTTGAATGGTATACCGAGCTGTACTGCTACACGCATAGCGTCTAAACGATCTTCACGAGCAGTACACACAAACCAATCAGGTTGCCAAACTTTAATAAAAACACCTGTTACGTCAAAACCCTGCTCCTTGAGGAGAGCAGCGGATACAGATGAATCAACCCCGCCAGACATACCGACATAGACTTTCTTACCTTTCATACGACAACACTACAATACTATTTGAGATAGGTAAACTTATTTGCCACATGCTCATCATGGGTAATTCCGTAGCGCATTGTACCCTCATTGTCAGTGAGATAAAAATAATATTTCGTACTAATTGGTCGTACTGTTGCAGATATTGAATCGAGGCCAGGATTTGAAATAGGGCCTGGTGGTAGTCCTTTTTTTACATAGGTATTGTAAGGAGATTCTATTTTTAAATCATCGAGTGTGAGATCCTTGCTCGCTTTTTTTCCATTTACAAAAGCAAATGCCGCATCAACCTGAAGAGGCATGCCCTCCTTGAGTCGTTTCCAGAGTATCCCTGCGATTATTCTGCGTGATTCTTCGGTACGTGCTTCTTCTTCAATAATCGAAGCCATGATAATGATGTCTTTTATAGGCTTTCCAAAAGCTTCAATAAGAGGCTTTAGAGTTTCTATTCGTGTTTTATAAACCGCAACCATTGCATCAACAACTTCTCGTGCAGTAACTGTAGGTAAGAAGAGATATGTTTCTGGAAAAAGATATCCCTCATATGGTTCAGCTTGTTTTACAAACTCTTTTTCATTAAAGCGTATGAAGCGTTTATCTTTTGCTATAAAAGAAGCAATTTCAGTGCTCGACCAACCCTCAGGTATAGTTATTTTTATATTTTTTAAACCATAATCACTACGCGTCATTCTCCACGCCACAGAGAGTGCGTTTTCTGATGACTCAAAGTAATAATCACCCGCTTTAATACCCGTCTCGCCACCAATAAAAATAACCAAAGCCTTGAATACAAATCGGTTCTTTATAATATTTTTCTCGAGTAGCAACCTTGAAGCACTTGAGAGATTTTGTCCTGATGAAATAGTTACTAAAGTGTTTATAGGAAACATTCGAGGTGCACCACACACCACGTAAAACAAAATTGATACTAATCCCAATGAAATGAGACCGGTTATCCAGAAACGTAATCGAAAACTACCCCGTGGTTTTGGTTTGAGAGAATATGATGGCATCGCCGCATACTCCGGTTCTGGTATATAGCGTAAAGATCCGTCGTTCATAGTTATATAGGAAGATTTGCAGGTGCATCACCTCGTTTAGAAGGAATACGTTTGAGATTCGGAGTCTGAACAGCACTACCTGGGAAGTGATACAGTGTTGCTAATTCTTCGGTATTGAGCACAGTCCATTTCTTTGAAAAAGGATAGTGAAAATACCCTCGTTCGCAGTATGCTCTAAAATGCTTTATCTTTCTTTTAAGAATTTTCTTTCCACTCCAATCTTGCCATTTATAATCAACACTCATACCGTCAGCAGGTTTGAAACCATTGAGGTTGGGAGCATTAAATTGTTTAAAACACCCAGTGAGTCCTCCGCCGTTTCCTTTATCAAAAATATCTTTAGGGGCAATATAGAGCACGCGAATACCTGCATCAAAGGCAAATTTGGTTTGAGATCTCTCAATTGCTTCAATACGTATTTTTTGACCTGTAGTCAGTTTAACTGAGTTTGGAGTTTTATTACCCTCAGCGTCTTCTATTGCTGACTCTTCAATGATTTCTTGAATGAGTTCTTTTGCTTCGTCTTTCCATTTATCAGGATATTTTTCATTGGTAGGAGTTTTTTCCTGAGTATGAGCACGCACCACAATCTGAACCCATGCCTGATGACCTTTTTTCAAAGTACCCATAAACTCTATGAGAGGTGCCATAGGGTCAACTTTGTATTCTTCTTTAGGATCTTTGTCGAGTCCGTAATCTACGTATGTTTTGATTGGTAAAGGATCTGGACTAGTTGCTTCAAAACGACAGCCAGCGAGATCATGGGTAGCTGGATCAAAAAATATCTTTTGAGTGTAGTCATCTACCTGGTGTACTTCTACGCCCGGATATTGTGCGTATATACTTGCTTCAAGTACAGCTTTTTGACTCTTGAAGGTCCAGATAAAGAATCGAATATCTCCCCCATCAGATACAAGCTCGAGAGAGAACCAAGGGCGAGCTTTACCATCCCAATAGCGATCAATAGGAGTACCTTCACCTCCTGTCTGATACAAAGCGAGGAGTACAAGCTCCATAGCGAGCGGAGATTTGAGAGTTTCTTGAGGTAATTTTATTTCAAGAAGAAGTTTTTCTTGCTTTCTCAACCAATCAGTTCGTACGTAACGTGTCCATGAGTGCCATGCGAGTTCAAATATAACAAAAGGAACCCAGATAACAGAAAAAAATGTGAGCCACCTCAAAGTTTCAGGAAAACCAACTTCGAGCATAAAACGTCCAAGATCGTGGAGGATAGTAGAATCCATACCTAAGTATTATACAAAAGAAAAAGAAAATAGGAACCTGTGTGGTTCCTATGTTCTTTACTCTGCTAGTGAGTATTTACCTTCTTTATCTTTTTTAAAGTATTTTGGATTCTGAAGATTGACGAGAATGGTGTTTTCTTTGACGTAACGTTCTTTTAGCACTTTATCAATAACTTCTTTTTTAGTGAGAGGACCGTTTTTCTCAAGTATCTTTGTGATAACGTCTTTTACCACACCTGACATATAACCCCATTCAGAGAGAGCGTAGAGTCCTCGACCAACGAGAACAAAACGAGGGTCTTTAATAAGCTCATTGTGAGTTGTTGCAACGTGAGCCTTTTTATTAAACATCTTTTCAATCTGCTTTGCTACCTCACGGAAATGTATAGGAGATCCGTGTTTTCGGATAACAAGGAATGCATAATCTCGCATGCCTTTTGCTTTGATATTTGGAGAATGTGCAACACCCCATTCGCCGAGTGGATTCTTGCTCACCTTCTTTGACATAGAGAGCCATCGTCTCATGATTTCATGATTACGATATTTATCGTTCAAATCTTCGACATGATTGAGGAAAGTATCAATCATTTCTGATTCAGGAATAATATCGTCATCTTTGAGATTCTTGTAGAGTTTCTTCAAAGCTTCTTCTACTTTCTTTGAAGTATTCTCATCTACATGCCAGCGGTGCTTGAAATGATCGTCTTCTTTTTGCCACTTGAATGCGCGTCCGAGGACGAGAAGGAAATAAATATGGTTTTGAGTACTTGCGTCTTTTGAAACACTGTCGAGCAAATCTTCTTCACCGATAATGCCACCCATCTCAGAAACGAGAGTTTCAAGTTCTTTGAAAGCAGGAGCCTGTGCTTCGTATTCTTTTGATTTCTGGATATTTGAGATTGCGTAATTCTCGATCTGACGAACTCGTTCACGAGTAATACCGTAGGTTTGACCAATGGCCTCGAGGGTCATCTTCTTTGGATCTTTACCGAGACCGTAACGCTTCACAACCACCTCTTGAGCGCGATCAGGAAGGCTTTTAAGAAGTGCTTTTACGACCTGTTTTGGTTTGAGAGTAAGCGTTGTCATTGAAATTAATACATGTAAACTATCATTTCTTTGTTATAAAGTCAAGATTATGTGATTGTACCACTCTTGTCAAGAGCTAGCGTACTACAAACGATACGAGCTTACCCGGTATTACGATGACTTTTTGTATCTGAGACTGCCCTATCCATTTTTGTACTTCTTCGAGACCTCGAGCTGTTTGTTCGAGAGTTTCTTTTGAAGCATCTTTATCTGCAATGAAGGTGCTTCTTACTTTACCATTTACTTGCACAACAATAGTAACCATCTGATCTACAGTCTTGGAATCATCGCACACAGGCCATTCTGTAGTGTGAATAGATTTCTTATTACCCAATTCTCTCCAGAGTTCTTCTGTTATATGAGGAGCGAGCGGAGCAAGAAGCTTTAAAAAACTTTCAAAATCTTTTTTAGGTAATGCTGTTTCTTTTTCAAAAGCATTTGAAAGAATCATAAGTGAGCTCACCGCAGTATTGTGACGTAATGCAGACATGTCTTCACTCACCTTTTTGATAGTTTTATGAAGGAGGGTTTCAGTTTCTTTTGAAAGGGTTGCTTTGGGTGATACATTTTCAGCCAACTTCCAGACACGTTCAAGGAATCGACGAGTACCTATCATACCGTTAGTGTTCCAGGCTATTGCTTGGTCAAAAGGACCCATAAACATTTCGTACACACGCATTGTATCAGCACCGAATGTCTCAACAATCTGATCAGGGTTCACCACATTACCAAAACGCTTTGACATTTTTCTGCCATCTTCACCCATGATGAGACCTACTGACTGAAGTTTTTTGAATGGCTCAATGGTTGATACCACTCCAATGTCGTAGAGGAATTTATGCCAGAAGCGAGCATAGATGAGGTGTCTCGTCGCATGCTCTGCACCACCCACATAGAAATCTACCTGATTCCAGTACTGCTCTTTTTTACCATCAACGAGAGCTTTGGTGTTTGCTGGATCCATATAGCGGAGGTAGTACCATGAAGAACCTGCCCATTGAGGCATAGTGTTGGTCTCACGTCGAAGTATTTTTGCATGTTTACCTGTTCCTATTTTTACATTCACCCATTTTGAAATATCGGCGAGCGGTGATTCACCTGTTCCTGTTGGTTCATATGATTTTACTTTGGGTAAAGTCACCGGAAGATCTTTTTCAGCCACCGGCACAACAGTGGTTCCGTCATGCATGAGAGGAAATGGTTCACCCCAATAACGCTGTCGAGAAAATACCCAGTCTTTGAGTTTATATTTTACAACCCATGTACCACCAGCTTGTTTAGTTATATCTTTTTTTACACCTTCTGATTCCTTGCCTGAAAATTGACCTGAGTGAGCAAGTATACCTGCACCAGTAAAACAAGCTTTACCCATAGCAAGCTCCCAAGCATATTTCATATCTTCACGATTTACATATGAACGAACTTCAGGAGCTTTAACCCATGAGGTTGTATGAATCTTTGCCTCTTCCTCACTAATAGCATCTGACTGACTATTTTTGAGCTCACCTACTACTACTTTAAAATGAGCAAAGCGGTTTTCATTTTTTATTGCGTGATAGAACTTGGAATGAAGAGTTCCTGCTTCACGGAGTGCTACAGCATTTTTAAAACCAGCTTCCTCGTATATTTCACGTTCAAAAGCCATGCCTGCTGTCTCACCCTTTTCAATACCACCTATCACGAAACCTTTCCACTCATTTTTATGCCATTTCTGACAGAGATAACTCTCATCAGACCAATGTTTAACAACCGCAATAACAGCATTACGTTCAACAAACGGTTTATCTGATTTAGGAGCATCGGGTCCGTCTTCTTTTACAAAGACAGGCTCAATAACTTGTTTAATGGGTAATTTATATTTCTTTGCAAAAGCAAAATCACGCTCATCATGAGCTGGTACTGCCATAACAGCACCTGTACCATAACCAGCAAGCACATAGTCAGCAACATACACAGGAACATCTTCTCCGTTTATAGGATTTTTTGCAGTAACACCACCGAGGAGTACACCTGTTTTGTCTTTTTGTGCATCAGTACGTTCTATTTCGGTCATCATGCGAGCATGAGAAACATACGCGATTACTTCATCACGATTTTTAATGTGCTCTCTGTGTTTTAAAAGCTCAGTTACGAGAGCATGTTCAGGCGCGAGAACAACATAGGTTACACCATAAAGTGTATCTGGACGCGTAGTAAAGACGTTTATGTCCGCAAAAGAGGCACCTTGTACAGAAAGTTTAAAAGGAATCTCAGCACCCTCAGATCTCCCTATCCAATTTCTCTGAGATTCTTTAATAGACTCGGGCCATTCGAGTGTATCGAGATCAGCAAGGAGTCTATCAGCGTAATCCGTAATACGGAGCACCCACTGGCGCATTGGTTTCTTTTCTACAGGAGTACTGCAACGCTCACACTTTCCATCTTCTACGTCTTCATTAGCGAGACCTGTTTTACACGAAGGACACCAGTTAATAGGTTCATGGGATTCGTACGCGAGACCCTTTTCAAGGAGTTTGAGAAAAATCCATTGTGTCCATTTATAAAACTTTGGATCAGTGGTATTTACCTCTCGTGACCAGTCGTAATCAAAACCGAGTATTTCGAGTTGTTTTTTATAACGGATGACGTTTTTTGCAACAGACGCCATTGGGTTCGTTTTTGTTTTGATCGCATAGTTTTCCGCAGGGAGACCAAAAGCGTCAAATCCCATCGGGTGGAGTACGTTATACCCTTGCATACGCTTCATACGAGAAACAATGTCAGTTGCTATATAGCCCTTGGGATGACCTACATGGAGACCCTCACCTGAAGGATATGGAAACATATCCAATATGTAGAATTTTGGTTTATCGAGGCTATCAGAGGTCTTATAGGTCTTTTTTGCAGACCACTCCTTTTGCCACTTCTTTTCTATGCGGGTATGATCGTACTTTTTTCGTGCCATAAGGCCATAGTATCGCAAAAGCGTAAATGCGCAAAGCCCGTCCTTGCTACAGGAACGGGCTTTGACGATCTAGAATTGAATATAATGTTTATATATCGGAGCTACCGATACGAAAACTGAATGAGAACTACTCTTACTATATCCTAGTATAGTATTAAAATACTGTCAATACTCAAGTGTAGTAAAAAGCCGAGTTTTGTGAGAACTCGGCTAAACGGAGCCATTAAACGGCTAAAGTTTTCTCAATATCACTCAAGTAATCAACAACCCGTAGACTGAGAGCTGGTGGGTTTTGAATAACACCAGAGATCATGGGCAAAGACACTCCAGAACACGCTACAAGGTCCCCAAAATAAATAGTCTTTTGGTTCAAAACCTCAAGAGCACTGAAAAACGCCCTACTTGAATAGAGTCCGAACCTCGATATCTCACGAGCTGCGTCACCATCGATCCCCACCCACTCTCTCATATGACCATAGGGAGCGATATACGGCGATGAGTAGGTTTGGTTACGAACAGTAAACGGAACAAAAGAGTGTCCTGAACGTATACCGAGTACCCGCCCCGAAAAAGGAACAGGACAGAGTACGTCATGTAATGGAAGCCAGTCGATAAGGGTATCTATTGGCAACACTATTTTGAAACGGCCATTGAATCCTGAACGCAATGCCTCTTCGGCTGATAGTTTGCAGAAACCTACGATGATGTCAGACACCGAGAGTCCTACGTTTTCAAACAGGTTCATAACAAACCTGAGTGTGCCCCCACTGAAAACACCATCTTCAACCAAAATAATTGATTTACCTCTCGCAACGAGGGCAATATCAGCTATTTGTTGATACATGGGTTTTGATCCTGGTCTATTACCATAACCGAGAAACTCACCCTGAGGATCAAACAATCTGTTAACCTGCAATAAACTACCTCCAAAAATACCTGCGAGACACGGTGATGTATTAACGATTACTTTCTGTCTAGATATCACGGTATCAATCTTGTCTTTGATTAACGATTCCAAATCAGTCAGAGGAACCACTAGAAGTTTCAGATTCCGAGGCAATACTCGCTGTAACAACAAAACGAAATTTCGATCAATTGATTGAAATAACGGATCAGATCTTTCGGGAACTTTGAAAGATGGGCGCAAGAGCTGGGCTCTGTGCGCAAAACTCAAGGTAACCACAAAGGTACCTTTAATACTTTGCATAGTGATAAGGGTTTTGAAGATCAGAAAATCTCTGCCCCTTAGTTTAACGCCCTTGTTTTACTCTGTCGATCATCATCCGATAACCACCACAGCCTTCTTTAAGCCACTTATTGATGCGGGTAATAGTTATAGGTGAAATACCTGTTTCTGCTTCGATCTGAGCAAATGTTTTACCACTATCGAGGAGGTTGGCGATTCTCCAGCGCATATCATATTCAGCAATTTCTTTTTCAGTCATAATGTCACGGAAAAACTTCTTTAGTTCTTCTTCATTTTTTATAGACAAAAAAGCCTGCCACACACCAGGAAATTCTACTTTTGACCAAATCCAATTTTTTTCTTCATTTGTAAGATGCGCAGTCATATATAAATAAATTATACCATAAACCCTATCCTGACACCACTCTTTCTAGTAAATATTTTTGAACTCTTTTTTGTTGTCGCTCAATACCATCGATTCGATCAATAAATTCTTCTGGTGACATCAACATCCACTCGATTCCTTCATCTCCAAAGACAATATCTCTTGCTTGAATACCTGATGTTTTTACTACCAAGAAGAAAGATTGGGTTCCTGGGTGTATTAAACTATCTTGGTTAAAAGAAGCAATAATCTGCTCTTGAGTGATTTGAATACCAAACTCTTCCCTAACCTCCCGCTCAAATGTTTCAAACGGAGATTCATTCCCCTCTCTACCACCACCTGGTAAATCAATACAGCCTGGCGAAACCTTAGTTTTAGCATCTCGACGATAGGCAAGTATTTTATCATCTATAAACACAAGCCCTTTAGCACCACTAAAGTCTACTTTTTTAAACGTGTTTTTGTGAATCATAATCTTGTAACTTCAACCTTCTAGAAGACTTTATGGTATTTACAATCTTTTTTGCCTTTTTGGTTAATTAATTGTAGTCTTAATTTTGATCAGGGCCAAGCTCTCTCTTTAAGCTTTGGATGAGAAATGGGGAGGGTTCAAAGCCTCCACCCAAAGTAACTAACCTTATCAGTCT
>JACCDW010469943.1_pt1 | contig 20980 bp, 35 predicted proteins | sample 7449781 | NCBI WGS metagenome assembly JACCDW01 (sample SAMN15323449, study PRJNA562643) | freshwater metagenome | isolation source: river surface water | place: USA:Blue River Watershed | collected 2017-08-18
CCCAGAAATAACGGCGGAAGAAACTTTGGAAACGGTGGTGTCCCCAGAAACAATGGCGGAAGAAACTTTGGAAACGGTGGTGTCCCCAGAAACAATGGCGGAAGAAACTTTGGAAATGGTGGTGTCCCCAGAAATAACATATTCCGTGGGAACATGTTTCCACAGAATATACCCGTCAATGTGAATGTAGGTAAGAAGAAGAAATGCAGACCAGTAAAATTAAAGCTACTAAAAGGTGTTGTGAATGACGTGGTAAAGAAGAAGCTTGTCAAACAAGTAAAGAAACTAGGAAAGAAGGATGCAAAGAAAGAAAAGAAGGAAGACCTTGTGAAATTTATAATACGACGCATCAGACCACCTGCACCTAAAAAAAAGAAGAAGCGTGTACAGGAACTCCCCGTTAAAGAAAACCAGGGCTTAATATTCAAGAACACACTGCAGGTAAATGGAGCAGGAAACCAAGGAATACGTCAGGCAAATGTTAGAAATACAACAAGGAACGGTTTCCTACCTTAGTATGACGACGATAACGAGCACGTTTAAAATTTCCATCAGTCTTGACATTCAGACTCTCAAACAAAAAATGAAAGACGAACCCCTCACAATAAAGAAAAAAGGGAGTACTCGAGACGGATACACATGGACAGTGAAAGACAATAAGTTTTTCAATCAGATTACAGCAGAGTACAGAGATGAGTTTTCTAAAAAATCCATAAAGTTCTTCCCAAATGGAAGCATACATGTAACTGGGTGTTCTGACCTTATTGACTGTCACAGAGTCATGGAACAGGTTAAGTTTTGTATAAAAAAGTACACAGGCATTAGTGATGTTCACACGAGTGACTTTAGGGTCCTCATGATTAACGCAAACTTTTCAATGAATCACATGCTCAATCTTCAAAATGTTACTTCAAAGGCTGAGAATGCTGGCTGTACAGTATCTTTCAAGCCAGAGATTTATTCAGCAGTGAAGATTAAGTTTGTTCCTGGTCCGTATATGAAAAAAATTACAGCGAGTGTTTTCAGTTCTGGATGTGTACTCATAACAGGAGCGAAAACTCTCAGAGAGATTACGGCCTCCTATAAGTTTCTAGTCAGTCTCCTCATGGATACCTGTGTAAAACCTCACAGCAACCCTAAACATTTTAACAGTTTCTTAGCAGTACCTTTTGAAACTTGGAAAAAACATCTTCTTGTTACTAAGTAAATGGCTCAGAGACTAGGTATGGCTGATGGAAGATGTGCAACAATAAATGTCTCCAGTAGAATCTTTAATGATGAAATTTTCGCAAAGTCTGGAGGTGGCAGCAATAGCTTTTCACATCGTATGTATCTGCAGCGTTCATCACCAGAGGATGTTATTCCAGCTGCTACATGCTCTCTATATTCTTATACAGACGCAGATGTTAAAGATACCGCTACCATAAGAGATAGTACTAATGTCATATCACAGCTTGAAAATCGTGATTGATGGAAATATAGGTTCAGGTAAGACTACACAATTAAAAATGCTAGGTACAGAAGTTCAATGCGAGCCTATAGAAGAGTGGCCTTTGAAAGAGTTTTATGAGGACAAACACAGATGGGCTTTTCTTCTTCAGATGAGCATTCTTAAATCTTTTGTAAAACGGTCTTCGTTTAGTGGTGTTTGGGAACGTTCACCGGAATCTTCGAAAGATGTGTTTTGGAAAATGTTACGAGACCAAAATATTGGTACAGATGAAGAAGACACTGTGTACAGATATTTTTATGAACAAAATGCCTGGAAACCTGATATTCATATGTACATAAGAACAAAACCAGAAGAATGCTTCAGGAGACTAAAAGAACGTCAGCAGCCTGGTGATAAGAATATAACTCTGGAATACGTAAAAAAAGTTCACGAGTATTACGAAAATTACATTTCAAACGGGGTTACAATAATCGACGGAAATCAAAGTCCTGAAAAAATTCATGAAGATATTAAGGATGTGCTCAGGTCTTACGAAGAAGGGAACAAAGTGCAAGAAGAAGGGGAAGTGTAATTGGCATGTTACAGAGACATGTCCAGTGTGTTTTGATGATGTATTCTTTTCAAACAGACACACTACGAGTTGCGGTCACATTTTTCATCATGACTGTATAAGAAAATGGTTTGAATCTTCTGATGAGTGTCCTATTTGCCGTACAGAACAATTGGATGACCCGTTTATCATTTTCAAGCACCGAATACGTAACACGCTTGCAAATACATACATGGATGCTATAAGGTCACTAGAAGAAGATGTGACTAGATACAGGAGACGTATACGCGCATTAAGGGACCGTTAAGTTATATTGTCCTTTAATTAAAGTAAAATGCCACAATGCGAAGGGTCAACAAGAGGGGGAGAGAGATGTAAAAAGATGTGTCAAGACGGTAAAACTTTGTGCCACATGCACGACGGTGATCAGTGTCCGGTGTGCATGGTGCCGATGTCAGATTCAAACTCCAGAAGACTTGAGTGTGGACACGTATTTCACACGAGATGTCTGGAAAGATGGAAAAGAAGAAGCTCTACATGTCCCATGTGCAGAACGCCGTTTGACCAGCCTATGTACAAAGTCAAGATTACAATAGAACCTTGTAATCTAGAACACGAAACAATTACAAGTAATATTCAGAGTCTTATTGATTTTTTTGAATTAGACACAGCAAATACCGAAAGATTTTTCAGTACTATTAGTTTTTCAGTTATGAACAATGGCGACCTACGAAACATTTTAAATGAACTAGGCATTGTTCCTCCCAGTATCTACCCTCCCGGCCTTAATACAGAAGGCGGAGCAGAACTTTGAATATCTGTACCCGTAATTTCTATTCGCCTTTCTAGGGTCTGTAATTAATTTTCCACTCGCATCAATCATAAGAGGACCTGTGGCCCAGCCTTGTTTATGTGACCAAGCATTCAATGGAAATGTTATAATTCTTCCAGGTTTCAGTAGAGGACCCTTCTGACGCATTTTAATCTTCATATTCGAATCTGCAATCATACCGTCATCGTATTTCAATGGTCTACTCGTTTTAGTCAGTGCCTTCTTTATTGTCAAAGGAGAAACCTTAAAGAAGCGTGCAAGGCCTGTAACTGTATCTCCAGCACGAACACGGTATCTCACAGCCTTGTGTTGTTTGTACCAGTGAAAATCTCCAGTAGAGTTTCCGTATATATTTTTAGGGGCAACAAACGCCATAACTTTATAGTAACCACGACGACACACCCTTGAAGGATTTGAACACTTGTATACATTTTTTGGATTATCAGCAAGTACACGGTTTACAAATCCTTTACAGGATGTAAAATTTGTATTTGGAAATTTCTTATTTGAACGATCTCCAGGAACACTCTTTGTGTATCGTTTCTGATCGTCTCCAAATGCATAATCATAACAATTGTCACGAGTACGTCCGATGTCACCCCAACCCATGTACGAAAATATTGGTTCAGCTCCAGAAAGAGGCAAAACCCTCCGTCTCATTTTTATTCTCTCAATATTATAAAAATGAGAGATATTCTGTCATCCAAGACTCCTCAGGATTTCATCTACAACCTGATCATCTTTTTACTGTATATTTTAGTGCTGACCTTCGTCCTCCGCTATCTATGGAACTCCACTCTAGTGAAGCATATCACCATCCTACGTCCAGTAGACAGCCTACTCAACACCTTCCTACTCGCAATCGGTATCTCACTGTTCAAGCTTTGAACTGACGCCCTTGAGTAATCCTCTTTGCTATATCAGCAGCCGACTCTTCTTTCTTTCTAACAGTCAGAACCTTCCTTCGCTTTCTTCTTAAGAATAACCGCAGTGATTTTATGAATGTATTCATGTCCTTGTTAACCTGAACCCTGCGAGCATTCATCTTTGACAACCCAAAGTCTATCAACATAACCCGCCCTCTACACATCAGGACATTTCCTATGTGCAAGTCCATGTGTCTAAATCCAGGATAACGTCGTCTGATTTTTCCAAGAATGAGACGAACGTTTTTTATAATTTGTGAAACGAGTGAACCCTTGATACATTTTTGACTACTGAGCCATTTTTTTAGAGACATTCCACATTTTTTAGTTTTCATAACTCCATTATTGTATCCTATAGGTTTTGGTACATATTTCGGAACTATTTTGTACAATTGTTTTTGTATTAGAAATTCACGCTTAGACGTCCTCTTGCTCACTACTGTCATTATCCTTTACTACATCACCAACAAAATCGTCACCGTCTTCGCCGTCATCATCATCAGTTGTAAACGCACAACCACGCAGCTCAGTTGTAGGCATCATCATAACTTGCTTCAGACGCACTGACAGACCAAACTTGTTGTCAATAATCCAAATCTGGTTGAAGTCGATAATCGTCTTGACGCGCTGTCCCTTCTGAAGGGTGTCAAGAGTCGTTGGCTTCTTTGTAGAATCGTATGCATCAACACTGAACACTCCATCGTTATGCATAACCTTGAGCTTCAGTGTGGGTGCGTACTTTCCATCCTTTGACTCACGAATGCAGCTCTTGAACAAGGCTTGCTTGATAACATCGACAGTGTACGTCTTACCAAGCAGCTCTTCGCTGTTATTCACAACGTGATTCAGAACAGCATCCTCAATATCTCGAATCTTTGCAATTGTATTTGCGTCATCAAGAGAAACATCAAGACTATAACTCACGGCACCGGACTTCTGATCAGTAAAACTGCTCAGGCCGAAAGGTGCGCGCAGAACAGGCAGTTCAAAGTAAACCTTGGAACCACCACCAGTATTCAGGTAAATCATCTTGCCTCCCTTTGCGTTCTTGCGCAGACCGGAGAAAGACAGGTTGTTAGCGAAATCAAAGGCGTTCATGTTCTTGACAACTGGGTTTGCCATGTTTTTTGCTTCTTGACTATCCTACGAAATAAATCTTTAACTATTTCAAAATGCACAGAAGGGACCCTCTATTGCTTCATGCAGTCAATGTATATAACACTGCTGCAAACGCAAACAATCTTTTAGCAAGAGCGGTACGCTCAGGAAATAAAAAAGCTATGGAGGCTGCAATAAGAGAAAATAATAAGCTCAGAAATATGAGACGCGCTAATTTCAGAGCGAGAACAGCGGCTGCAGGTCGTAACAGAAGTTTACTAGAACAGAAGAAACAGAAAATCAGAAACATCATTATAAGTCATCCATATCTCAAAAAACACAAAGGACATATGAACTTTCAGAGATGGGCTAACAACAAAACTATATCAAATATTCTCAATACACACAATGATGCCCTCATCAAAAATTTTAGAATCAGTAAAATACTGCGTGAAAATGGAAGTATCAATAAACTCAGTTTCAAGAGATGGGCAAATAATGCACGATTCAGAAACGATGAAAGTAACATAAATATAAAGAACCGTTACAAAGTTCAGAAAAATAAACCACTGTTGAATATTTAATTCTTATAGATTAAATAATGAACACACCTCAAAAGAGGTATTATAGACGTCTTATAGAACACGGGGTTCCACCTCGGAAAGTTGCACGATTTAACAAGTACTTAAGAACTCTCAATCGAAGCAAGCTTTCAGTTCTTCCACTTTCCAGTCTTTACAGAATATTTGATGAACAAACAAGTGAAAGAGCACGAAGAGCTCCAGGAGCTCTCGGAAGAGGCGCAGGAGCTCTTGGAAGAGGCGCAGTGTCTGCGGCAGGAGCTCTCGGAAAAGGCGTGGTAGCTCTCGGAAGAGGCGCGGTTTCTGCAGCAGGAACTCTCAGAAATCGTAAAGTAATGCAACCTCTTCCTGAAAATTTTTTAAATTATGTTCGAAACACATCAATGACGACAACAAAAGCTGAAAGATTTGCAAAATGGTATAGTTCTCTTCCTAATACACGAAAACAGATTTACGGAAAAAATTATCGAAAAGCACATGAAAATTTCAATCGTTCTATAGGTGAACGTGCAGGGCGTTTTGTAGGTGTTTATAAATCCCAGAGAAATCTTCCTATAATAAATTCCATTGTTCAAGGGTTTATAAATAACAAAACAAATAACAGAAACAAAAAACTGAGATTTATAAATTATTATAAGAGATTACCCGCAAATTTAAAAACACAGGATAAACTGAAACAAGTTTACAACAACTTCAACAGAAGTGCTGGAGAGAGAGCAAGAAGAGCTCCTGGAGCTCTAGGAAGAGGTACAGTCTCTGCAGCAGGAGCTGTTGGTAATAGAGCTGCAGCGCTCAGAGCCAATCTGGGTAGAAGAGCTGGACAATTGAGTGCAGCTGCTGGTGAGAGAGCTGCAGCGCTCAGAGCCAATCTGGGTAGAAGAGCTGGACAATTTAGTGCAGCTGCTGGTGAGAGAGCTGCATTGCTCAGAGCCAACCTGGGTAGAAGAGCTGGACAATTTAGTGCAGCTGCTGGTGAGAGAGCTGCAGCACTCAGATCTAAAGCTACTGCAAAAATTTCAAGTGGTGTAACAGCCGCAAGATCATATGTGAATAAAGGTCCTGCGTTACGAAATGAAGAACTTAATCAAATTTCTAATTATTATCTAAGTAACAACACTAAAAAACAATTTAGAAATTACGTAAACAGGCTCACTATAGCACAAAAGAAAAATAAAAATATGAAAGCATTATTCGATGAATTTTTCAGAAAAACAGGCAGGTCTGGAATTTCAATAGGACAGAAAGCAATAATAAAATCAATTTTAGGTGGAGACAAACAAGTTGTTAATCTAGCAGAAAAAGAAGCATTCATAAAACACATCGAGTCAATTCATCCTGCAAATAGGAAAAACATTGGAAGTTTGTATGATAAATTTTCTGCTAAGAACGTGACACCTGGATATATAAAGAAAGTAAAAACTGCCATAGGACTTCCCAATAATGTACGAGGAAATCAAGCATTGGAATTAAACAAATTTATTACACGTTTGAAAAATATACCAGTGAACCAGAGAAATACAATTAACAAGATAACACAATTATATTCCGGAACAACCAGTTTTAATTTAGCTAGACAGGCTCTTGGAATTGAATTAAGTAACGAATTCAAAAAAATTCTAAAAAATACACCGTATAATCAGAAAAACACAGAACAAAAAATAGTAAATTTGTACAAGAAAACTATGGGTGGAAAAAATACAGTTCAATCAGCTATTACAAAATATGAAATACCATCAGAACTACAGAATATTTTCAAAAATTACGTGCAACAATATGTTCAAAATGGGTATTTAACAAGAAGTAATGTAAAAAATAAATTCTATCTTAATCGTCGAAGAAATATCCTTAATATTTACGGTAGAGGAAAGAATTTTACAAATTATTGGATGAATCAAAATATTAAGTATCCTATTAATAACCTTAACAATCTTGAATATGAATACTATAGAAGGTCAAAAAAAAATTATAAAAATGAACAAATAGCAAAATATCTAAAATTGATACAAAATCAAACAAACAGAAATTTTTTTGAAACATGGCTGAAATCACAGCCTAATTATCTAAATCAATCAAAACATATGAAAACTAAAATAACAAATTTGGCAAGAAGATTTCAAAATTATCGAATAACTACCATCCCCAACAACCCAAACCTTATGGGAGGTTTTGAAAATATACCAAATAATAATTCAAGTGACATAAGTTTATAAAATATACCTACATAAATTCCTCAAGGCAGATTTGCACACGTGAAGAGATTTTTTGGAAGATAAATTTATATTATTTAAATAAATGAACGATTTTTTGAAAAACAATAACGCTCAAAAATCACTAAAGTTGAGTATAATCAACTATGTGAATGCAAATCCGAATCAAAAAAATACAGCTAGAAACAAACTAATTTCAAATATAAATAGAGTTATAGAATCAGCTCGAGAGCGCAGGTTACCTTCAAGTGTAAATGGCAATAATATGTATTCAGGTGTGAACAATCGTGTAAATGGCAATACTATGCCTTCAGGTTTGAACAATCGTGTAAATGGCAATAATATGTATTCAGGTGTGAACAATCGTGTAAATGGCAATACTACGCCTTCAGGTGTGACACCGAATGTTCAGCAACATTAATATTTGCTAAGTAATAAATGACTTGCTCTTGCATAACTCAGGAGAAGAAGCTCAAAATAAGCATCCAGACTGCAATCATAGCCTTTTTGATTTTCAATCCATGGACATATCAGGTCATGCGCAGTGTTCTAGGTGGTTGGGTATCCACAGTTGAAGGTAGCCCCAAGACTATGGGTCTGATACTGCACACGTTTGTTTTTGGCCTTGTGATTTTCCTGCTCATGAGACCTTTCAAAAATCAGCGTCAAAGCGTACCCGGTCTCCCTCTTCAATAATGTGTTTTGAATATTCACCGACACGCTTCTCAAAGAAGTTTGTCTTTCCCTCGAGAGATATGTTTTGCATCCAATCGAATGGCTGAACTGAATTCCAGATGGGTGAAAACCCGCACTGCTTCAACAAACGGTCAGCCACATACTCTATGTACTCTGACATCTTCACAGAGTCCATTCCTATGAGCTTCACTGGCAATGCATCACACACAAACTCCTTCTCTATACTCACTGCACTCTTCACAATGTCGTGAGCGGTCGCTTCGTCCAAACGCTCCACGAGATGTGAAAGAAGAGCCACCGCAAAATCTTGATGAAGGCCTTCGTCCCTTGATATGAGTTCGTTTGAAAAGCACAAACCAGGCATCACTCCCCTATTTTTTAACCAAAACAAGGCGCAGAAACTTCCAGAAAAGAATATACCCTCGACACAAGCAAATGCAAATAGGCGTTCAGGAAACGTATTCTCTCTGGAAAACCATTTCATGGCCCAATCAGCCTTCTTACGGACAGCTGGAACAGTGTCTAACGCCTTGAATAGTAGTTCTTTTTCTTGTTGGTCCCTGACGAGTTTATCAATCATGAGAGAATACGTCTCACCGTGAATCGATTCGTTGAATCCCTGGTACGCGTAGAAAGCCCTCGCCTCTGAAATCTGAACCTCACTCGAAAAGTTGAGTTCTAGATTTTCAAAGACGATTCCGTCAGAAGCTGCAAAAAATGCAAGGATTGTCTTTACAAAGTGTCTGTCGTCTTCGCTGAGAACATCTTCCCAGTCACTCAGGTCTTTTGAAAGGTCGATTTCCTCTGCGGTCCAAAAGCTTGCCACAGCCTTTTTGTAAAGTGCCCATAAATCAGCGTACCGTATAGGAAATGTAGTGAACCTATCATTTGATGGTGTCAGAATGGGGTCCATTTTAGGTTTACAGCTATTTTATTTTTTATTAGTTAAATACAATCGACGCATTTTGAAAAATGGACCAAGTAAAGCGTTTCGCACTTCGTCTGAAGCTCAAGAAGAAAATAGGCGATGCTGTTCAGAATTGTGCAATTTTTCTTCGTGAGGAGCTCAAGCGCAAAGGTGAAATTGTACAGGGTTACGCAATAATTGAAGAGACTGGTGAAAAGATTCAGTACTACTGGGTAGAGGACACATCAGGTAAAGTGTATGATGTGTGTTATGAATTTGCACGTTTGAACAATCCAGTTGTAGAAAATTTCAAGTACAAGCTCTCAAAAGAGAAATGGAATGAAGGTGAATTTGATAAGGATGACCACGCACAGGAACTTTTTAAACTTTACCTAGATGAACCGAGTAAATTCTGGAAGACGGTTCCTCGAGTGAATTTTTCCTAGGTGTAGAGCTTGCGTACCGTGGTGTACCATTTGTGCTATTTCCCATGAATTTTGATAAAACTTCGCTTGGGAGTGATTTTTGAAGAGCTGGAATTCCACCAAGTCCGTTACATATGTCAGGTTTATTTGAAATTTCAGGAAATGTCTTGTTGAAATCATCTATAATTATTTGAGGTATACTAGGACTTTGTGAAAGTAATCTATCCATTTCTTGACGCACAGTCATGACAAGGTCATTTCTTTTGTGTTCGTCACTTAGGTTCAATTCAGTTTCTATAAGTCTATAAAGCATAGAATACTGCATGGCTGCACTTGCATGTAGTTCAGTCTTTTCAGCTGCTTTTCCAAATCTTTGAAAACTGTTTATGAGACCTATAATCACATTAGTAGCTCCTATTATATATCCCATGTAAAATTGAATTCTACCCATTGTGGTCTTTGAAGAATCTGAAGGTCCTGCTGTAGAAAACCCACCTGCTCCTGCAAGTGTACTCAAAACTATACTTGAGTAAACATATCTAGAATTTATATTCTTGTAATGGTGCATAGCATTGTAGTGCAACCATCTCCACCCACCAGCTCTTTCTTTCCAGGACTCGAGCAAAATTTTCTCACTTTCAGTATACGCCATTAATTATTGTACACATGAAAAATCTCAGTGATTTTTTTAGGCAAAAGGGGTTTTGACGCATTGTAAATACCAGATACAGCTGAATTGCAATGTCTCAATTCTATTCTAGAAAGTGTATTCTTAGGGTCTGGAAATATTTTAGTAAGCTCATTTACAAGTTTACATATAAGGATATAATTTATCTTATCAAAGTAAATAGCCTTGTCACAACTTATTATTATAGTCTGATGTATTCCTCTACTCTCACAATAATTTCTGAGTTTTTCTACAACCGGTGAAACCTCTTTAACCTTGTCACTTATTTCATCCTCTGTTTTTGGTTGCCATTGTATGATTTTGTCTGGTATCATCTCAACGTACATATGTCTACCTTTTGGATAAAATGTCAGAAAATCCATTTCGTAAAATAAACAAATCTTTTTTAATTATAAATGATTGACCCATCCGATCTCTACAATTTTATATTTATGACGGTTTCTCTATTTCTTACTATAGAGGCTATATTTAACATCATAAATGAAATTAAAAAGCCGAGTAGTACGTCTCTGTCTCAGGCGACTGTATGGATACGCTCTCTGCTTATGATTGTTCTCAGTGTGATAATTTTCATGTTCGTGAGAAGCAGCCAGACCACCACCGTCGGCGGCGGTGTTTAAGAATATTTACAGGACTAAACAGTTCTTTGTGTTCAGGACGTAGCTTCTTGAAAATTATATCAGTCACCTTTTCCTTGTTAAATGGGTCAAACTCATCTATCAGTCTTCTCATTTCGAATGACAATTCAAGATAATCACCGTACTTTTTTCCATTCAGGATACTCACTATCTTTAAAATTTCCATAGAATCATTATGAGCCCATTGTTCATCCAAGAAAACTTCATCTACTAACATTTCCTTCTCATTATAAAAAAAATTTACTTTAATTAAAAGAAGATGGACGCCTCCACCATGAAATTTATGTCTGCATTTTTAGCTTTCATGTTTCTCATGTATTCAATAGTGTCTTTTATGTACATAGACCCAACAACAAAGAAACTTACACCAACAATCGAGAGTACTCTCAAGGGTGTATTTTATCTGATTATTTCTCTCGTAATAGCATGGATGGTTTCATCAGTCTAAAATGAGTAAAATTCCAACTTTTTAATAGATTTATCAAGATAGGATTTCCATCTCGCTATCCTTACAGCCTCTAGTACCGAATTTGCTTTTATATCATGAATTACTACAGAATCAGAAAGCTGCACATCCCATATTCCGTCATTTGTTTCAGATGCCCAAAAATCCCTTGAGTTTATTCTTTCAAGTTCACTGACAGCAGCCACAAATGAATCTGAAATTACTGTGGTTCCGTTTGAAAATTTCCACACGAGCCCTTTGTTTTGTTTTGGGATCTTACCCCTTCCGAAGATGCCACAGCAGGCTGCAGAGGATGACATTTTCTTATAATACCGAGAGAAGTCTCTAATTTACCTTTTGTTCTTTCTAAGGGCTTCTCCCTCTTAAGTCTCAATTCTCCTCCTCCATTTCCACCAACTGGCACATCTTGTTTCGTGACTATATGGTCCTGATAAAATTCACCAGGAATCTTTACTACACAAGGTTTACCACCACGGAATTCTTCTATACTCATTGAACCACCAAACATCTCGAGTGATAGTCTAGAAGGAGCTCTTCTTGTGTGAGAAACTTTACCCGTCATTCTCTTTTTCATGAGAGTTAAATATTCACAGTGTTCACCATTGCTACTTCTTTCTATAGCATAAGCCTTCATGCATTCCCATGAACAAAAATGTCCTGTTGTATGAAATGTATTTGCAATGAATGAATGTGGAAAATGTAACGATTCCCACTCAAAAGGATAACAACACCACCAACAATGGGGTTTCATCTTAAAGAAGATGAGTCTTCTTTATTTAAATGCTTTTGAGCATAGATGTAGGGATAAGAAATCTTGGTATGTGTCTCATTGACCAAGATACCAAAAAGATTATACACTGGGATGCAACAGGTATACCTCCAGAACATTCAAACGGACTATATACGTGCCTTAGAGACCATATGAGAGCGAGACCTTGGGTATTGTCAGCTTCAAAAGTTCTCATAGAAAAACAACCAGACAAGAACAAAACTATGAAGTCCGTAGAGCACTTTATACATGCATACTTCATATGCAATGATAAAGATGTACTTATATATGACGCTCGTCACAAGATACCAGATGTCGTTGGACCTGGTAGAGCCACATACATCAGACGAAAGAAGGTTTCTGTAGAACGATGTTCAGAATTTTTGAAAGAATACAATCAAGATTGGTACAGTTGGTTCATGAAACAAAAGAAAAAAGATGACCTCGCCGACACCGTGATGCAAGCACTAAGTTATTCCGAACCTCAAGCAACTAAAAAATCAATCAAGAAAAAGACTCCGAGAAGACCGACACCAAATCAGACAGAAACAAGATACTCGAGAGCAAATCTCGCATGGCTGTACAATCACGGTATACCTGACAATGTAAAAAAGAGATTTGAAAAGGACCTTAAACGATACTATCGAGACGTTCAGGAAATGTTATCTGATTTTAATATTAATGGCGAGTAACGACGACGATATATTACTCATTGTGGGAGGGATAGGAGGTGTATTGATAATATTATCAGCTATTTCAATATTAATATACATATTCGCGAAAACAGAGACTCCGGAAGTCAAGACAACCGAAGTTCAGAGACCTGCTGCACCGGCAGCAAGGACATTAGAAGAAACACCAAGAGCACCAGCCACAGGATGCCCTTCTTTACCTTATACATACTGTTCAAGAGACACTATAAAAAATGTATATATAGTTTCTGGATGTCCGCCGAGTTCTAGACTCATAGAAAAACTCATAGCAGAGGGTAAAATATCAGGATATAATGACCCGAAGGTTATAAACTGTTCTCAAAATCAAGTTTTGTGTACAGGAGCTGGAATAAAATCTTATCCATCTGTCATCTGCGAAAACAGTCCATCTGATATATATCAGGGGTACTGTGAGTAAACATGGCTGCACTCAGGGAGTACGTTCTTACCAAGCTCACGGAGTTGAATACGAAACACGCCAAGAATATCGAGGTTTCCATTTTCAACTGGACAGTGAGACGTTACCCCAAGAATGCATCTTGGGAAAACAAGGCTTTCAAGGAGGCTTATAAGTACAGGTTTTTTGAAGTGAAAAGAGCACTGATGAGTGGGAGTCTCCTTGAAGACATCCTTGAAAAGAAGGTCAAGGCGAAGGACCTTGTGAAAATGGGACCTGACACGCTCATGCCAAACGGACCTTACGCTCAGGCTATCATACAGGCTAAACAGAGAGAACTCGATATCGAGACTCACAAGGCAAAGATGGATGAAGAGTACGAGGGTATTTTCAAGTGCAGGAAGTGCGGAAGCAAGAAGACCACATACTACCAACTCCAGACGAGGAGTGCAGATGAACCCATGACAACATATGTGACATGTACAAGCTGCGACAATCACTGGAAATTTTGTTAGAGAAACATTTAAAGAAAATGATTCAGGGCTCCACAATGAGTCTAGTGAAAGTATGGACTGAAATTGATGACACTGGTAAGTGTCAGTCTCTCCCTGCAAAAATAGTATCAAAAAAAGGAAACACGTACAAAATTCGTTACCTGTCAGTGACTGACGACCGAGACAGTAAGAACAGGAGAGTGTATCGCTACGAGGATGAAACATACGATGTTTCAGATGAATCAATTACAGAATATCTCGATTCTGGTTCTGAACTTGACCTTGGTTTTGAGGATATCGGTAACGGTAGGTTTGTAAAGTGTGATTATGGATTTTCAGACGACGAGTCAGACGATGATTATGTACCATCTTCAGAAGAAGAGTCTGAGGAAGACGAAGAAGATTCAGGAGACGAAGATGACGATGCGTCACTTGATGACTACGAAGACGACGAAAATTTTTCTGATTGATAATATTAAAATGAAGAGAAATATTTTCATGGTTGTTTTCATACTCCTGCTAATAGCCGCTCTGTTTTCCATGGGTAGAAAACCCGAGATGATGGCTCCACCCATTACACACTCATCTTATTAAACTTTTCTCAGGAAATGGTAAATGAAAAACGCCGTCATCATCGCAATCGTCCTTGCTCTCGCAGCTCTGCTCTTAGTTACAAACTTTAAACCAACTACATCCAAGAAGGAATCTTGCTGTGGAGTCAATTAAAGAACCAAATCTAATTAAACAAAATGGAATCATTCGACCCTCAAAATAAATCCCATGTTGAATGGCTAAAGAAACTTACAGAGGTGAACACAGAGGAAAAATTCAAAATGCTCAAGACAAATCCAATGAATTGTGAGTTTCCAGAGACTGAGATGGTTCAGGTTTTGTTTGGACTGTGTGCTCAATACGCAAAGGCTGTGTTCCAAAAAAAGGCAATTATTCTTGATTAATTCTCTTGTCTAGACTGTCTACAAAAAAATGCATAGGAGCCTCCCAACGTATAGCATTACCTATGAGCCTGCGGTCATCCTCAAACCGTGTAATATCAAGCATTCCAAAACAATTGGTGATGCAAAAATCTCTCAAGTCATTTTCGTGCCAGTTTTTAGTTGATACATATTTTAGTCTATTTACCTTTGAAGGATATTTGTACAGTATAGTATCCTCAAATTCAATCACAGGCCAATTACCTGTGAGTTCATAGTGACTCTCAAGTATTTTTCCAAAACGAATAGCATCAGCTTTGTTTCGGAATGATATTACTGAAGTTCCATTCTTCTGAATGGTGAATATGTTTGTACTGAGGTGAAGTGTGTGTGTCCTGTTGTGACCGTGTCTAACAGCTGGAACATTCTTTACCGGAATACTCGTCGTCGTCATCATTATTTTTTAGGATACTAAAAACTTTAAAGATACAAGCACACTAATGAATAGTATGGAAGACCTGAGCATTCTTAGGGATTACAATGTCAAAGTGTACACAAAGGACGAGGACACGTTTGACATAATAAATCAGACTCTTGAAGGTAATACTACAGAGGAAGCTTTTTACATTGTTGACATTGGAAAGATTGTTCGACAGGTTCAAAAATGGAACGAACACCTACCCAATGTAAAACCATTCTACGCAGTAAAATGCAATCCAAGTGAACTTGTACTAAAAGTTCTCGCGAGTCTTGATGTAAATTTTGATTGTGCCTCAAAAAACGAAATTGCGTCAGTTGTAGGAATCACAAACGATCCGTCACGTATTATCTTTGCAAACCCATGTAAAATGTCAAACCAAATTAAATACGCACGCGCAAATGATGTGGATTTGATGACATTTGATTGTGACAATGAACTTTACAAAATCAAACTGTATCATCCGTACAGTCGTCTCATCCTTCGCATACGCGTCGATGATTCTTCTTCAGTGTGTCGTTTCGGTTGTAAATTTGGAATAGACCCTGTTGACGCTCAAAAACTTTTGGAAATTGCAAAGACTCTTTCTCTGAATGTCGTAGGTGTGTCGTTTCATGTTGGTTCAGGATGCAAAGATCATGAACTTTATAGAAAGGCAATCACGGATGCAAAATATGTTTTCGATGTCGCATCTGAACTCGGTATGAAATTTGATACTTTGGATATTGGTGGTGGATTTGAGAACGATTCATTTGAGTCTGCCGCAAAAGTGATAGAATCTGCAATTTTAGAACATTTCCCTGACGGGAGTGGTGTGAAATTCATAGCAGAACCAGGTCGTTTTTTTGTGTCTTCTAGTCACACACTCGTTGTGAATGTCATAGGCAAGAAAAATGTAGAAAGTGGTTTTGTGTATTATCTCAATGATGGAATGTATGGGTCATTTAACTGTGTTCATTTTGACCATGCATTACCTCTCGTATGTCCTTTTAATGAACGCGACGGACAAAGATACAAATCTGTGATATTTGGACCAACATGCGATTCAATGGACAAAATTTCTGACGATGTTCTACTCCCTGAATTAGCAATAGGTGAGTGGTGTTACGTCGAAGATTTTGGAGCCTATACGTGTGCTGCTGCGAGCGGGTTCAATGGCTTTACAACAAATGCAAATAATGTGAACATCATGACCGTCAAACACGTTTGAACCGTCAAACACGTTTGACCTTCTCCCACATGAAAAGGTCACATCCGAATTCCTTTGAAATGACATCAGCAGCTGTATCTGGGTTGAAATGCTCAGAACAACAAAATAGGTCAACATAAATGCGGTCATTCTCTGGATAAGTGTGTGCAGAAAAATGACTCTCTGCGAGCACTATAACACCAGTTGCACCGTGTGGCTCAAACTGATGAAATGCTCGAGATACTTCGTTGAGACCAAGCTTCTTCACTACTCGTTCCATTGTTGCTTCAAGTTTATCAATAGTCTTGTATCCTGAGACATTACCTTCGATGAGTCCTAGTACGTGTGACATTTATGTAAAGACGTGATAAAATTTTAAGTATTGTGTACGAGGTCACTTACAACTCATCTGTAAAATTCAAAAAAGAATGGAGATGATGTACATTCCCACACCTACAGACGCCTTCATCTTTGTGTTTGGTATCCTCATAGGATACCTTGCAAAGACTGTGAAGTACTACACGTATTCGCCTCCTAACCTCACTCACCGCTACACATACAATGAAATTGTAAAGTTTGTGGGTGGCAAGCCCATGCGAAAGAAGGGTGCTCTGTTTGGAAGCAGGAATGTAGCCATTACCATTTCTCCTTCTGTGCAACGCAATGACAATACAATTTTCTTTGCTGGTTCATTTCACATTGGATGCTCACCGGCAAACCCAGGACACCAGAGCATTCATTATTCGCTGAACAAGAAGATGAACGAGTACAAGGGTCCTATTTACATCTTTGTCAAAATTCGTCCCAATGAGTATTCGTTCATTGGGACGGGTCTGAGGAACGGGGGGTACTTTGTTACTGAGCAAAAGGCTCGTGAGGTTCTCATGTTTCCTATTCGGTATGTGTCCGGTAATTTAACGGCTGTTATGAGTGTACTTGGCGGAGAAGCGACTTCTTCGAGTTCTTCAAGCTCCAGTTGAAATGGGTGCAAGGTAGAAACGTAGGTCTCCTAGATTGGCAATGGTGTACTTGAAGATTATAGGAGTTTCGTCGGATTCCTGAATAATCTGAACGAGCGGGCAGAGAATTGTAGCCTTTGTAAACATGGACAAATATTTAAGACTGAATGTACCAGATATTTCATCTTCTACGTTGTCACTTTGTTCTATTGTCGTCTGCTTCTCCGCGAAGTCTCCTTCACACGCAAACTCAACCGTATTTCCTCTCCTCTTAATCAAAAGCTCCGAACCAATATTTGACATGTCTCTCACAATCTTCTGAAAATCTATAGATGGAATTACAGTTTCGTGTTGATTTTCGGCGTTTCCTTCTGGTATTTCTAAAAGGTCCTCGTTGAGGTCCAAAAGTCGAATACTAAACTTACTCGTACTCTTTTTCGTCTCATTTGACACTGTAATTACCAAACTTTCATCGGTATTTGTAATCGTCAGAATATCACAATTCGAAATAGACTTGAGAAGCTTGAATGTATTTGATACGTTTATACCAAGCACAACGTCAGATGGGCATGAATATTCTTCAAAGTTTTCAGCGTCAAGTTTTACATAGACGAGAGTTACTCGAGCAACATCAAACGCTACAATCTTCATACCAGAAGAGTCAAAGTACACATTCACATCATTTATAATCTCCTTTAAGACCTCAAGCATAGACTTGAATGCGATTGCCTGTACCGTTTTTAGATACATTTTCTAAAGGAACTTCCTTTGTTCTAGTGGCTCATGTTCTTTTTAATATCTTGATATGCTTCACTCACGGACTTGTCAATCTTTTTCTGGAGGTCCTTTGTGAGAGGAGGTGCAAGTGATATGCCGTAGGCATCAAGTGGAAATCCATCTCCAATTTCGTCAAATGGTTCATCGAAACTTGTTCCAGTGCATGTAGAACACCAACCACCTTCGAAATTCGTTGGTATCATAGCCTCGAGCCATCTGAGAACTTCTATACCAGTATGTCTTTCACCGTTTGATGTTATTACAACAGGTACACGTTTAATTCCTTCTGGCACTCCTTGTCTGTTTATATTGTGCGTCTTTACAATCGGAATAAGTACAGGATGTTCCTTTATGAAATTCAAAACCTCTAGACAATATGGACACTTTTCGCTAAAGACGAGTATACCCGCCATTTTTTATATGAATTGTATTTTAAATGAGAGAATTGATCGCACTCGTAGCAGGATTAGGAGTTCTCATGTACCTTATGAGAAATGAAAAGGCACCTATAGGTAAACAAAAACTCATAGAGGGGTTCGAGCCTGAACTGTTACAGAATACACTCAATCTTATACAGGAGAGAGAACCAAATGTATACCCAATAGATACTGTATATTTCCAGGAGGGTGACGGTAGCGGTATTTACAAAGGTAGATTTATGTTTCTGAACACTGACGGGTTTTATGGTGTTCAGTATGATGTAGAGACTGACGGAACAACTCTCATAAGCTTGAAAAAGACTATACCACCAGAGTACAAGAGTCCTTACAGCGGTTACACACTAGCAGAGAAGTACAAAAATATTTCAAATGTCGCTGCACCAGTTCCAGACATGAACAAAATTCACGTAAATTTAAAGACTGAAAATATGTTTGGATTTTATCAAGGGAGATGATGATTTCAGCGAAAGAACTCGAGGAGAGGAACAAGGCTAAGCACAATGTGAAGAAGGAATTATTTACAAAAATACTTACACAGATGTGCAGACGAATAGACATGTTTCACTCTTTAGGAAAGACTGAATGTACTCTCACAATTCCTGAATTTATATGGGGATATCCTGCATATAACACTTTTCAAGTCACGTTGTACATGCACAGACAACTTATAAGACTTGGGTACCGTACAAGTATTCTTGGAGAAGGACTTTTACATGCAGCATGGGGTCCTCCTCCAAAGCACAAAAAGAAAAAGGCTACTGTCGCAAAGCAACTCGAAGAGGACCTTCCAAGTTTTGCAAATTTAAGAAAGGCTGCGGATGAATTGCGGAAAAAATATACAACGAATACTAATAAATGAAACCTATTCAGTGGTTTTCAGAGGAGATTACAGATGTTGTGAAACCAGTTATCCGTGATTTTTTCATAGATGTCTATGAAAAACCAGATACATATCTTGACCCAGAAGCTAAAGATGGACACAGTAACCAGCTCATAAAATTCCAGATGGCTCTCAAAAAGATTCCAAATTGGACTACGACTCAGACTAAAAAGCAGATTGACGAAATAAAACGTCAGTGTCCAGGATTTAAACAACTTTTGGTGGCTTTGTTTGTGACATACATAAACAAAATTTCAAAAGACATCAGAACAAGCTCAAAAGCTCGTAGACTCGATGTAAAACTTCCATCTGATGAGACTTTTGTTCATACATGTTTTGTAAATTGTGCACACAATCTCTACGAGGACCCATACGTCATGAAAAAATCAGAGTACGAACGTGTTTTAGAACTTGATAAGCGTCTAGAAAAGTGTATTCACAATGCTATTCGAAAACTGATACCGACACTGGACATCATAAATAATTATATTCCGGCTCTTGGAGATGAAATGAGTTTCAACTCAGACCAGCCACAGGCACTCGCAGAAGAAGAAACACCAGCGACAACTGAAGCTGCAGAGACTACAGAGTCACCAGCGGTGGATGAAGGCGAAGGTGAAAACGAGCCAGAAGAGAAGGCTGAAGAGCTCAAGGGAGATGAGCCAAAAACAATAGAGACGACTGAACTGTTTCCAGACGCACCAGATAAAATATCTACAAAACAGTAAATGGAAAAGTGGATGAAAAATCCATTGAGCGCTGCATTTTTTGCAGCGTTTGTAACCATGATGGCTGTATATTTTACAAATAAGGACAAGGAGAAGAACCTTCCAAATTCAGCGTATACAAAACCAGCTCTATTCGTTGGCGCTCTCGTATATTTCATAGTGTATTCAGGAAACGGTCAATACGAAACAATTTCAAAGGAACCTTTTTAAAGACGAAAGTGCTAGATAAACAAAATGGCTATGAGCGTTTCTGCATTCAATGAGACTATGGAGCAGTTTCTCACTGAGCTCAATCTAACATTTCCTGAAAACAAGGCGGTTATCAAGTTTCAGGCTGCATTCGAGCTCATGAAACAGACTACACCTACAAAGATTCTTGACAATTTCATGGGCTCTGTAAAACCTTATTCACATAAAATTACATCAAGGGATGAGTCTTTCATTCTAGAGGACAGCAAGAACATAGAGGCTCTTGCGGGAATCGACCTACCGTCTATGTGGGCTCAGGCCAGTGACAATACAAAGAGTGCAATCTGGCAATATCTACAAACACTCGTATTCATAGGAACTACTGTAAAGATTTTTCCAAAGGAGACTATGAATATGATTGAGCAGGTTGCAGAGAAGTGTGCAGGACAAATCGACCCCACTTCCATCATGGACCTTATGAATACAATTTCTCGACACAAATAAATGGAGGAAATATTTAGGTCAGATAAGATTTTACAGTTTTGGCCTACAGATAAACAGTCGCCTA
>JACCDW011821375.1_pt1 | contig 20979 bp, 24 predicted proteins | sample 7449781 | NCBI WGS metagenome assembly JACCDW01 (sample SAMN15323449, study PRJNA562643) | freshwater metagenome | isolation source: river surface water | place: USA:Blue River Watershed | collected 2017-08-18
ATATAATTATTTCAATCAATTAGGCTTTAATTTGAATCAATTTGCACGTTTAAGTATAAATATTCCAATTTACACCAATGGGCAGGTTAAAGGACGAATTACAAATGCTCAAATCAATCAAAGAATTGTAGAAACTCAGCTATCACAGACAAAACTTCAAATAAAGCAAGAAATTGAGCAGGTGTATCTGACTGCCAAAATTGCCCAAGAAAAGCTAAAGGCTGCCCAAAGGCAGGTTTCAGCTCAACAAATTGCCTACGATTCTGCCAAAGACCGCTATTTAGAAGGCTTACTTCATGCAATTGAATTAAATACTTTTCGTATCAATCTCGAAAAGGCAAAATCAAACTTAATTCAATCAAAATACGAGTTTTATTTTAGAAAAACCGTATTGGATTACTATTTAAATAGGTGAAATTGTTTCTAAATCACATTCCCATTCCCCAATCCATATCAAGTTTTGGGGAAGATTTTATTTCAATATCTTTTGTTTTTTCATGTATTGCAGCTTTTTCTTTCTCTGGCTGCTGCTCTAATCGTTTTTCAATATTCATCAAAGAATATTCTCTGCCTAAATCAGAACCTTTAAACTTTGCGGCAGTCTTAGTATCCAAAAAGCTTACTCCTCGATTTTGGTACATTTTTACCCCTTCCTTTTCTAAGGATTTTCGGAGGTCTTCCATTGTTTTATGTTTAAGTAAATTTCTATCAATTTTATCTCGAATACTTTGAGCTAATGTATTGCTCGAAATCTCTCGCTCTTTTTCGGGTAATAATGCTTTCATGTTTGGCGTAGTTTGCAAGCCTAATTCCTGTTCAATTTTCCTGCAAAATGTACCAGTTTTTAGATAACTATACCCATCATTAGCGGTAGTTTTTCCATTAAAATTGATACGATTGGCTACAATATGAAAATGAGCATGATTGGTGTCATTGTGCTGAAAAACAACGAGTTGGTTATCAGAAAAACCAAAATCTTTGGCAAAAGTGGTGCTGATTCTCTGTATCTGTTCTTTTGTTGGTATTTCTCCTTTCGGAAACGAAAAACTTTGATGCCAGACGTAGTTCTTCAAATTTTGATTTTTGTCGGCACAATCTCGGAACTGTTTTGCTAAATAATCCATATCAAATCGTCCATCAGGCAAAGTATCAATGCCTAAATTTTGAATATAGACAATTTCACCTCGAACATCGGCTGGCGTTAAACGTGCTTTCTCTGCCACAGAAAGTTTTTCTTTTTCATAATAACAATAATTCAACAATCCAATTGGATTTGAGCCACCTGTAACTTTCCCTATCATCGTTTCAATAAATCAGATTTGATATTTTCAATTTCTTTATGAATGTCCATTTCTTCAAGCCAAAGCTGCTGAAATCTTATAGGTTCAATTTGATTCTGATAATGCTTTTCAAATGATTCGAGCAACTCTTTGCTATTGTGGTGTAGCCTACTTGAAAAACTCAAAATTTCGTTTTGCTCTTCGGTTTTTGAGTTTAATTCTAATTGCCAATAAAGCAACTGTGCATCTTCTTTTATCCTACATAACTTATTTCTCAAGTTTGGGAAGTCGAAATCTTCAAAGATTTTCAAAACAATCAAGTTCGTAATCCATCTTACATTTTGGCTGCTCTGTTGCCAATTTTCTGCAATCATTGCTTTGTCTTTTGTTTTCAAGACCGACAAAGCCAAGAGTCCAGATAGTTTTTCAAGTGTGCTAATTTGCTCAATTACCGATTTAGGCAATGATTTTTTCTTTGGTCGTTGAATCGGTTTCTCAATTACTTGGGTCAAAAAGAACTGACTTGCAGGAAGGTTCGATTGAGCTATCAAGGCATCAATTTGCTTTTTTTCTTCGGCACTAACCCAAACCGAATAGTGCAATCTTTTTCTTTTAGCGGTTAGTTTGGCAGGTCTGCCTTTGGTTTTCTTTTCCATGAAATGTATTTTAGAATTATGAGCCGATAGGCGAATAATGGGGTTCAAAGGGGCCTCCCTTTGCAAGCTGGTGTGGAAAGGAGCATTTATGCGACTTCCACACCACAGCTTGCTTTTTCTTCCCCTTCGCTAAAAGTGGAACGAAGTGGAAACGAGTCGAAAAAAGTTGAATTAGGTCGAAAGCGGTCGAATTAGGTCTAATCTTCCATTTCTAAGGGAATAAAGGCAACATTTTGTTTTTCATCATAGTTATATTCCTCTCCAACTACCAAAGAATCTGTTTTATTAGTGTGTCTTAGAAGTAAATAATGAATACCATCAAACTCCTTAACAACTCCTTTTTTCATCAACAAATCGAATTTTTCAAAATTTGGATGTTTTTCTATAAATGCTTTTTTGTCTTGATAGTCAGTTGTGTTACGCACTAAATAATAAAAGAGTAGTCCTGTGAAGAAAATAGCCAAAGCCAAAGGGAAACTTCTCCCTATACCGTGCCAAAAAGCATCCCCTTGTCTATGAAAATGGATAGGCTCAATTTGCCCTTTTATCAAATTACTTGCCTTCTCAATTTCCTTAATGGTGCTTTCGGCAACTTTGTTGTTTGCCTCAAAATTTTCAGAAATTTCATAAAGTACCATTGCTGACCACTCGTCCATTTCAATGCCATATTTGGCTTGGTAAGCACCTTTCAACCTTGTCAAAAAGCCTTTGTCAATGATATTATCACTCACCTTTGAAGTTGTCGTTTAGTTCTTTCTTTAACTTGATTTTTGCACCCGTTTGATAGTCATTGATACCGTACCCTTTTCTGATACCGTCTAAAATTTGACTACCTAAATTTGAACTTGGCTCGAAATCGCCAAACTGACGTAATGTCAATCCTAACTTTTTACAGTTGGTTTGTAACTCTTGAGCCAAAATTGGAAAATTACTAAATGTGGTAATACTTCGCCAAACCGAAACTTCAAACTGTTGATTGAGGGCTTTTAGTATTTTTTGTAAATACTCAACTGACGATGTATATGCTCCACCACCGCCAACAACAATATGAAAATGGGCTTGAAAATCTAATTCGTCTAAGAATTCTTTGAATGGTAAATCTCTTTCAATTAGGGCTGGTAGCTGCTCAGACTCAGGAGCTCCAAAGTCAAAGAAAATTTCATTGAAAGGAGTTTCGACCAAACTCTCCAGATAGGCAATAAACTTATCTCTGACCAATACTTCTTTCTCATTCAAAAGAGAAAGTGTTTCGGTTCTGTCCTCGCCCAAAAAAGTTAATTGACGAGTGGAAGTCTGTGTTGAACTATCCACATCAACAAACAAATTTGGTTCGTCTTGTTGTTTGGTTAATCCAAAAAGGTAAGTCAAAAGGCTTTTGCCAACGCCACCTTTTGCTTGTACGATAAAATGCAATTGTTTCATTATTTTGAAAATTTAGATTTGATTACTTGATTAAGATTTACTTCGTCTGGATTTGTCCAGTTAATTTCTTTTGAGCGGCCGTCGTTACGGCGACCGTCGCTACGGCTTGTGTCATTCACTTTGTCAGGAATAGTATGTTGTTTAGGAATATCGGGCAATCGAGCTTTGACTTGTATTTTTGTATTCTTGAAATAATGACGACAATATTTTATGTCGTCTTGTGTTATTAAGTCTTCTACACCCAATTCTTTGTTAATCATTTGAGCGATAAAATGCAGTGAAGCATTGATTTGGATGGTATCACTAAATAAATCATAGAGTACCCTTTTACGCCTTCGGTCTTGTTGGCGATAAAGTTCTATTAGTAGGTCATATTTCATTGTTTTTGATTTTTGAAGATAGATAATCGTTTAGGTCTTTGTGGTTTGTATAAAAAACTGCCATATCAATTATGATAGGAAACTTCCTTTTTAGCTTATCGGCAGCGTTCAATCCTGCGGTATCATTATCTAAAAAAAGATAGATTCTAATATGATTATTCAAAATATTATCAATTTGACTTATGAAACTTAATGAGTTCAAAATCAGGTAGTTGCAGTCTTTTATTTCAAATTCGGGTAGCATCAAGTAAGAAAGAAAATCTATGAAACCTTCAAAAATTGATAACTTGGATTTGCCATTGTCTATAAAAGAAATATCCTTTGGTGCGATACATGATTTAAAGCCTTCGCCTCTTAGTTCATACCCGCCAGAAGTGTTTCTAAAGCCAATACTTTTGTAGTGTTTACCTGCATTTACATAACCTAATTGCTGACAATACTTTTCTCCTATTTCTTTTTTTATCCCTCTGTTTTGTAAATAATGAATTAGGTTTTCGTCTGTTAGTTTTTCAGTATCAAGCAATTGGATACCTACATTTTCTGTTTTGATGATTACTTTATTTTGCGGTTGAAAAGAAGAAAAAGTTTCCAATAGTTCTCTAATGATTTGCCTCATATTATTAGACTTGAATAAATGACATGCTAAATCAATTAAGTTGCCACCAATTCCAATTCCGTGGTCATACCACAAGTTCAATTTTGTATCAACCTTAAAAGATGGTGTTGATTCTTCTGTACGAATCATACTTTTGTACCAATAACTCCCCCCTTTTACATAGTTTTCTTTGAATCCTCTAAGAAGAAGAAAATCAATTATTTGATATTTTTGATTTATCTGTTTTGCATTCATGATTTTTCCTTTTTCAACCGCAAAAACTTTGTTCCGTTCCGTTCCATGTTCCGTGCGTACCACTTGTCCCAATCGTTCCACTTGTTCCGTTTGTTCCGAAAATTCCATTTGTTCCAGTCGTTCCATGTGTAGTAAAATTGCTCTGATGCACATTCAGTGCGTTTTATGTGTTCCATTTGTTCCGTTTGTTCCGAAAGTTCCACTTGTTCCATTCGTTCCAAAAGTTCCATTTATTCCTAATTATGCTATAAATCGTTCCGTTTTGTTCCACTTTCCATCCGTTCCAATCGTTCCACTTGTTCCGTTTGTTCCGAAAATTCCGTTTGTTCCGCTTTTTTCATCACTCGTTCCATTTCGTTCCGTTTTTTGTTGATTTTATACGTTCCAATCGTTCCACTTGTTCCGTTTGTTCCGAAAATTCCGTTTGTTCCGATTGTTTCACTTTTTTGACTTTAAATGTATATTATTGATAGTCAGTTAGTTAAATATTTTTGACGAGCGTTTTTTTGAATAAAAAGAACGGAATGGAACGTTCGGAACGAATGGAACAAACGGAACGACTGGAACATTAGGAAAAGTCGGAACGCACGGAACGTGGAACGGAACGATTATTCATTCAGCCAACGATGGACAGTAGTTTTGCCTTTATTTAGAATTTTGGCGATTTCTTCTAAAGATTTTCCTTTATCTCTTAACTCTTTTGCCAAATCCATTTGGTCTTCTTTGGTTGCAGGAATTGTTTCGTTGCCAATGTGCTGAGATTCATCAATATTATCTTCCAAGAAATCAAACCAAAGAGAGTCTGCATTGAGTTTTAGGAGTTTCGCCCCGTCCGATTCTTCACAATGCCTTGATTTCGACCGCTTGAAGATTCGGTATTGAATATCTTGTTTACTTTTTCTCAAAAACATATCGCTATCAGTCAAATCTGACTTTACGCCAGAGCCACTTTGTAAGTCACTTTCAGTAAGTAAATGGCGAGTATGTTTTCGGGTATGGTCAGTGATAATGATTGTAGTGTTAAGCATATCCCTGAGAGTCAGAATTAAGTGCATTGCTTTAGCGACTTCTTTGTTGTTGTTGGTGTCTGCATTCAAAAAAGCAACTCGAAAATTATCCAAGACAATCAAAACAGGTTTATGAATCAAAGACATTTCAATGATTGTTTCGGCTTCTTCATCCAAACCATTCTTGGTCGTGTAAACGTAGCTTTGATATTTTTTGAAATTGATTTCTTGCGGTGGAGCTTCAAATAGTTTCGAGAGTCTTCGGCTAATAACATCTTCACTCAATTCGCAATTGATGAAAAGTGTATTGCCGTGGTATTCGATAGGTTCATTCCAAATGGATTCCCATTCAGAAGAAATAGCAATACAAACCTGTAAGCCAAGTAGTGTTTTTCCTGTACCCCGTTCGGCTGCAAAGATGATAGCGGAGTTTTCTAAAATGTAATTTCCAAGAAGTCGCTTTAATGGCAATAGTGTTTTACCATGTTTGGCAAGTTCTTCCATGCCTTGCAAGGAAGATTTGCTCAAAACATTTCCGTTCAAATGGTTGGAAAAACCATTTGAGTGATTTATTTTTGTCGTCATAATGTTTTTCTGTTGAAAATATTACAGGGATGATACGGTCAGGTATTATCCTTTTTTTGTTTTAATCTTTCTATTTTTTAAGTCCATATAATTTTCTACTTCCGAAAGTTTGAAGTAAGGTCTTCTCTTCACCATTTTATATGGCATTCCATTATTTTTATAAGTAGTTATTGAAGCCTTCGATACGCCCAGCATCTGAGCAAGTTCGGTACGTGAAAGGAGTTTGTCTTCGTTGTCGCTTTTGACCGAACTCATCGCTTTTAAAATTTCTTCGATTATTTCTCCTTTGAAAGTTCTAAAATCTTCCATGCGAAAAACTGCTAAATTATCCATCGTTTTTGTTTTTAATTGATTGTGCTGCAAGTTTCGGGAGAAGGCAAAAGAAAAGAAACCTAATGTTTGCCTAATGTGATTTTCTTTTCTCTTTTTTGACAAATCGGTGTTAAATGAAGGGTAAAATGACAATAATTAAGGAGGAATGAAGACAGAATAGAGGGTAAAATAGATGATTATAGTGAAGAAAAAGCTACGTAAAGTGTAGTGTAAAATGAAAAAATAGGTATTAAGAAGAGTGAAATTGTAGTCACCAGAGCCAAGAAGGTTGCTCGATTGGTGTAAGTTATTTTGTAAGTTAAACAAAAAAGCGATTGATAATCCATTGATTATCAATCGCTTAGAAGACATTTTGGTGGTGATGGACGGGATCGAACCGCCGACACAAGGATTTTCAGTCCTTTGCTCTACCAACTGAGCTACATCACCTTATTACCACTACTCCTTCGCTTCGTTGCCGTTGTTTGGGACTGCAAAAGTAGTCGAAAACTTTTTAAGAACAAATTTATTCTGAAAAAAAATTAAATATTTTTTTTCGTGCTTGACATGCACATCTTTTTTACGATATTTGTAATGTTATGCAAGCATACTAATTTGAAGGTCTGTACCAAGGAGCTTGCCTCTCTATTAAATTCAAAATGCGTAACCTTTTCTATACAGACGTTATACATTCAACCAAATAAGACTTATGCAAATCGTTTCACAGATTTTATTTGTAGCCGCTTTGGGTTTGGCCGCTTATTTTATCAGCCGCCGAGTAATGCTCATCAAAAATACCATTCAGTTGGGCAGGGCAGAAGACCGCTTTGATAACCCTTCCGAACGCTTACGTACGATGCTTTTGATTGCTTTCGGGCAGAAAAAGATGTTTACACGTCCGTTGGTGGGTTTTATGCACTTCATTATTTATGCGGGCTTCATTATTATTAATATCGAAGTTCTTGAAATAATGATTGATGGGATTTTCGGAACACACCGAATCTTTGCCTCACCACTTGGCGGATTTTATAATTTTCTCATCAATTTCTTCGAGGTTCTTGCTTTTGGAGTTTTGGCGGTTTGCGTGGTTTTTCTTACCAGAAGAAACCTGACAAAAGTTGAACGCTTGCAAGACACTCGTCACCGCGAGTTGAAAGGCTGGGCTACCAAAGATGCCAACATCATCTTAATTACTGAAATCTTATTGATGTGGGCTTTTTTGAGTATGAATGCCGTTGATACAATTTTACAAGAACGTGCCGTTGGGCATTATGCCGAAGCCATCACAGGCGATTTCTGGATAAGTCAATTCTTGAAACCTTTGTTTATGAGCTTCTCCGATACTGCTTTGGTGGCCTATGAACGAGCAGCTTGGTGGTTTCATATTCTTGGTATCATGGCTTTTGCTACTTATGTAACTTATTCTAAGCATTTGCATATTTTCTTGGCTTTCCCGAATACCTATTTTTCTAACCTAAACCCCAAAGGTGAAATGGCAAATATGCCAACGGTTACGAAAGAAGTAAAAATTATGCTTGGCCTCGAAGAACCAGATGCAAATCCTGCCGAAGTTGGTCGTTTTGGTGCAAAAGATGTAAAAGATTTATCGTGGAAGAATCTGATGGATGCGTATAGTTGCACGGAGTGTGGGCGTTGTACGTCGTCGTGCCCAGCGAATATGACAGGAAAGCAGCTTTCGCCACGCAAGATTATGATGGATACCCGTGACCGTCTCGAAGATATTCAAAAAGGATGGTTAGCAACTGACCAAAAAGCTCCAATTGCCGAATTTGAAGATGGAAAAAGCTTGTTAGGAGATTACATTTCGGAAGAAGAAATCTTGGCGTGTACTACCTGTAATGCGTGTGTACAGGAATGCCCAATTAATATAAGTCCGCTTGATATTATCTTACAATTGCGTAGATACAAGGTAATGGAGGAGTCTCAAGCACCTGCTTCTTGGAACGGGATGTTCTCGAATTTAGAAAATAATATGGCTCCGTGGAAATTCTCGCCAAGCGACCGTTTCAATTGGGTAGAGGGGGTTAAATAAATAAAGTACAACGACACGTGTATTTTATGGTACTAATTATTAAAAAAATTAAATAAAAAACTGACTATTAGCCGATAGTCAGTTTTTTTATGTGTCATTCAAACATTTTATTTTAAAATTCGTTTTGTACTTAAAGGATATTTTTTTTAACTTTACGGAGATTAGTACAAGAAGTTTGGTATAATATTTGAAAGATTATTTCCTAATTATCCTAATAAGTACCTTAAGCTCTAAAGTGCGTTTTGCACCCAACCACCTATGAAACGATTTAATTCTTCAATGTTTATGCAATGGGTTGTTTTTATTCCCTTGCTATTGCCTTTAGCTATTGTGAGCGGAGCTTTCGATGGCATAAAAAAAGTATTTGAACAAGCCTCGGCTGATATCATTGAAAATGAGCCAGTAGCTCATATTGAAGCTTAAATAAAATTTTCAACGGTTGTTTTTAATTGCGGCAAGGAAAGTACACCCGATTGTCGCCATTTTAGTTCGCTTTTCTTGAAAAGCATAAGTGTTGGCACACCCGTTACTCTGTATTTTGCAGCCAGTTTTGGGTTTTGGTCAACGTCAATCTTTACTATTCTAACTTTTTCTCCCATTTCTTGTGCTAATTGCTGAAGTGTGGGTGTGAGTGCTTTACATGGGCCACACCAAGTCGCAAAGAAATCAATCAGTATTGGTTGTTCAGAGTCTATTAGTTCTTCAAATGTTCCTGTCATAACTTTTTATCTTTTCCTCTTTAACATCTAATAGTTTCTTGGAGTTTCATCTTTTCATTTATTCGGCCTAAATGTTTACTTTTGTTAGTATTCAAAATGACTTGGTATGCTTTGGAGATTAGTTATATTTTTTGCTTTTATTAGCCAAATAACTTTCTGTCAGACAGCTGTTTCGCCAAAAGAGCGACTAAAAGCCCTTTTATCTAATCAGAATAATTGGAAAAGTGTGGTTTATATGGAAGGCCTGAGCGTTGAAGGTGATAATGGTATGACTTGGCGAAACGAATCTTTTCCGTATGTAATTGAAATAGCTTTTGAATCTGACGGAGCAAGTGATTTGGGGGTGAAGGTTTTGCTAAAATCTAATACGAACCAAGAAGCAATTGTAGGATATAATTTTGCTAATGAACAGCTTTATTTGAATACTATTAACGCAGGAAAAACCAATATTTTAGATATTTTAGGTTTATTCACAACACCACTTAAATTGCTGAGAGGAAGGGTTAAATTATATATTTTTGTTCAGAAGAATTTAGTGGAGGTTTTTGCAAACGACGGAGAAGGCTTTCTGTCAAGTCAGGTTTTTCCAGAAGAGAATAGCTTTGACTGGAAAATTTTTACCATAGGGAAAGCACAAGTTGGTCAACTGGGAGTTTATGAAAGGATAAAGAAAGTTTAACAGAAGTATTTATCTGAGCTTTTGCAAAAATCAACATAAAAAATCTTGTCAATCTTAGATTCGCTTAATCCTGTTATATATTTGCAAACAAAATACGCTTCAAAATATTCAACCTTACAAAATGGAAAACATTTCACGTAGAAACCTACTCAAAACCTTTGGCCTAACCGCTGGTGGACTATCACTTTTTAATATTGATACTCTTGCTGAGGATATAAATGACGAAGAAATCGAAATTCCACACGATGAGCGATATGTTTCGCTCGAAAAACCAGTAACGGCTATTGTGTTGGGTGCAGGAAACCGTGGGAATGTGTATGGACGTTTTGCACTGGCTTTTCCGAATGAATTAGATATGGTAGGCGTAGCCGAGCCAATTGAGTTTAGGAATGATAAGTTTACGAAGGCTCATAATATAGAAGAGAAAAATCGCTTTAAAACGTGGGAAGATGTCTTTAAAGTGCCAAAATTTGCCGATGCGATTATCATCTCCACGCCCGACCGCTTGCATTATGGTCCAGCTATGAAAGCACTCGCAATGGGATATAATGTATTGCTCGAAAAACCAATTTCGCCCTCAATGCAAGAGTGTTTGGAGATTTTGGCAATGGCCAAGAAAACCAAAAGTATCATTGCGGTTTGTCATGTATTGCGATACACACCTTATTTCAGAAAATTAAAAGAGATAACTGATAGTGGCAAATTTGGTAAATTAATAAGTGTGAATCACCTCGAAGGAGTTGAATACGTACACATGGCCCACTCATATGTACGTGGAAATTGGCACGTTGAAAAAGATACCAATCCGATTATTTTGGCCAAATCTTGTCACGACCTCGATATTTTGCGTTGGCTTATTGGTAAGCCTTGTAAGAGTATTTCGGCACACGGTTCACTCACTTGGTTTAAGCGTGAAAATGCACCCGAAGGTAGCACTGAGCGTTGTACGGATGGTTGTAAAGTAGAGGCAGAATGTCCATTTTCGGCTATCAGAATTTATCAGAAAGAAAAGCAACGCATCAATGTTTTGGATGTAACGGATGATAAATCGAAACAAGATGCCGAAATTTACGAGAAATTGAAAACATCTCAGTACGGAAGATGTGTTTATAGAATGGATAACGACCAGCCAGACCATTATACAACGTCAATGGAGTTTGAGGGTGGCACAACAGTAAGTTTTGCCATGGAGGCGTTTACTTCATTTGAGCATCGTAAAACTCGTTTGATGTTTTCGCACGGAGAAGTTTGGGGCGATATGAATCAAATTCAAACTTATGATTTCCGAACAAAAGAAACAACTTCGTGGAAAGCAACGGACCAACCTGAATACAAAAATCAAGCATCAGGACACGGTGGTGGAGATTATGGACTGGCTCGAAATTTTGTGCAGGCAGTTGCCCAAAACAAACCTGAATTGCTGACGTCAACTATTGAAGCATCAATCGAAAGCCACGTAATGGGTTTTATGGCCGAAAAAAGCCGACTTGGTAAAAAAATGGTAGAGGTAAAAATATAAATGTGTGGAGCGAACTGAGCAACGATTGCCCTTAGTTCGCCATAATCGAAACAAAAATGCGTAATTTAATAGTACTATTATTTTGTATAACGCTTTTTTCTTGCCAGAAGAAAAAGGCCGATTTAGGAACATTCGACTTGCAAACTTTCCGAACTGACCGTGGTGGTTGTGAAGGTAAGCGAGAAAAATTGATTGAAGAATTGAAAACACTCAAACCAAAAATTTTGGGTTTGACCGAAAACCAAGTAGTTGAAACGCTTGGCCGTTATGATTTTCAAATCCTGAGTCGTAGAAACGAAAAGGTTTTTGTTTTCTACTTAGAAAAAGGCCCTCATTGCGAGGTAATTCAGAATCCAACTCAAGCACGGTCAATGATTTTGTATTTCAATGCCGCCAGTTTGGTAAAAGAGGTTTCATTTCAGTTTGGTAGTCCAGTTGAGTAGTAAAACAATTTTCCCAAATTGTTTGTCGATGTAAAAACATATTTTCTTTGGCAAAGAAAAATATTTCAATAAAAAATTTTGATTTTTAAAATCAACCATTACTTTTGCAATCATAAAGCAAGTCTGAAGCTTGCTGTCAATAAAGCAAAAATGAATCAAAATATCAACATAGTAAAAATCTGGTGGTGGCGTCCTTCAAAATAGGATGAACAGATTTGCTATGTAGAAAAACATACAAGTATTAAGCGAAGCGGCTTACTGTTCATACCAGTAAGCCGCTTTTTATTTTTGACTCTATTCTTATAATTTATAATATGACATCTGCTTATCAAATAACAACTCGCCATAAACGCTTACTTGCCGATACACTTACGCCAGTTGGTATTTTTCAACGTTTGCGTGGGCATTACCCACATTCGGTTATTCTCGAAAGTGCTGACTACCACGCTATGCACAATAGCTTTAGCTACATTGCCTGTGACGAAGTAGCAAGTTTTCAATTGGATAATGACGTAGTTACACAGAAATTTCCTGATGGAACACAAGAGACTTTTCCTTTAAAGAGCCGAAAAGATGGCGTAAGAGTTTTGCAGGAATTTGCCGCAAAATTTGATAATCCTAAGAATGAATTTCCGTTCATCACAAACGGACTTTTCGGGCATATTACTTATGATTCGGTTGAGTACTTTGAGGATATCGAAATTCAAGAAAAAAGTGCTGAAAGTGCTATTCCGCAGATTTTATATCGAGTTTATCGCTACGTGATTGCTATCAATCATTTTAAAGATGAATTGTATATTTTTGAGCATACTTACACTCCCGAAGGACAAGAACCACAAGTTTCAGCCGATGGTTTAGAAACATTGGAGTTTTTTGTGAAGAACCCAAAAATGTCAACGGCTAAGTTTAAAGCAGACAAAGACGAAGTTTCTAATTTGAATGATGACGAAATGCGAGCCATCATCAATAAATGTATCGGGCATTGTTTGCGTGGCGATGTATTTCAGATTGTGCCTTCTCGTAGGTTCTTAAGAAAATTCGAGGGTGATGATTTCAATGTTTATCGTGCCTTGCGTTCAATCAACCCATCGCCTTATTTATTTTATTTCGATGGGGGAGATTACCATATTTTTGGAAGTTCGCCCGAAAAACAAATCTATATCAAAGACGGTCAAGCCGAGATTCACCCAATTGCGGGGACTTTCCGACGTACAGGCGATGACGAAAGCGATAGAGAATTAGCTCGCCAACTTCATGCCGACCCAAAAGAATCTGCCGAACACGTAATGTTGGTAGATTTGGCCAGAAATGACCTTTCACGCAGTGCCGAAAACGTAAAGGTTGAAACTTTCAAAGAAGTACAGTTTTATAGCCATGTCATTCACTTGGTTTCAAAAGTAACGGGTAAAATGCACGAAGGAACAAATCCACTGCAACTCGTGGCCGATACTTTCCCAGCAGGAACGCTTTCGGGAGCTCCGAAGCACAATGCCATGACGATTATCAATAAATTTGAGCCAACCAACCGTAGTATTTATGGCGGAGCAATTGGTTTCATGGATTTCAAAGGAAATTTCAATCATGCCATTGCCATTCGTACATTTTTGAGCAAAAACAATACACTTTTCTACCAAGCAGGTATGGGTGTGGTGGCAAAATCTGACGTCGAACTTGAAATGAAAGAGGTTCATTTGAAATTGGCCGCCTTAAGGAAGTCTATTGAAATGGCAGAGGAGATTTGAGGAGAAATTTGGTAAATACGAAAAACACAAACAACATGAAAATATTAGTTCTTGATAATTACGATTCATTCGTTTACAACTTAGTCTATATCTTAAAAGAATTAGGTGGAGATGTAGATGTTTTCAGAAACGATAAAATCGCATTGGAGGAGGTAGAAAAATACGATAAAATTTTGCTTTCACCAGGCCCAGGTATTCCCGAAGAGGCTGGAATCATGCTCGATTTAATAAAAACTTATCATGCCACAAAATCTATTTTCGGTGTGTGTTTGGGGCATCAAGCAATAGGTGAGGCATTTGGAGCAAAATTGCACAATATGGGAGAAGTGCTTCACGGAGTAACAACCAAATGTTTGATAACCGACTCAAACGAAGTTCTTTTCCAAGGAATTCCTTCCGAAATCGAAGTTTGCCGTTATCACTCATGGACGGTTGTTCCCGAAACCATGCCAGCCGATTTGAAAATTACTGCTATTGATGAAAAAGGCTACGTAATGGCCGAGGCTCACCAAAAATATGATATTCGAGGCGTACAGTTTCACCCAGAAGCTTACTTGACACAACATGGTGTGAAAATGGTAGAGAATTGGATGAGAAGTTAAAATAAATTCATTGCCGTCTGGGCGACCCCGTCAGTTTTAACTGACGGATACTAAGATATAATCCGTTTTTGGCTTAAACCAAAATCAATTTTAAAATGAAACAATATTTAAACGCACTTGTAGAAAAACAATCTTTATCAAAAGAGGAAAGCCGAGAGGCTCTGTTACAAATCGGACAAGGAGAAGCCAATAACTCTCAAATTGCTGCTTTTTTGATGGGGATTCAACAAAAAGGAATCACCGTTGACGAACTCGAAGGTTTCAGAGAAGCGATGCTTTCGTTGGCCGTACAAATAAATTTATCAGATTTCGATGCAATGGATATTGTTGGAACGGGTGGCGATGGCAAAGATACCTTCAATATTTCTACCACATCGGCTTTTGTTTTGGCTGGTGCAGGTCAAAACGTTGCTAAACATGGCAATCATGGGGTTTCTTCATCGGTTGGTTCGAGTACTGTTTTAGAGCATTTGGGCGTGAAGTTTACCAATGACGAAAGTTATTTAAAACAAAAGCTTGAAACAGCAGGTATTTGTTACATGCACGCACCGTTGTTTCACCCAGCCATGAAATACGTTGCTCCAATTCGTAAAGAACTGGGCATGAAAACGTTCTTTAATATTTTGGGTCCATTGCTCAATCCAGCCAAAGTGCAAAAGCAGTTTTCGGGCGTTTATAATTTGCCAGTTTTTGATTTATATGCCCAATTATTTGGCCGCAGTTCCGCCAAATTTGCTATCATTTATGATTTAGCTGGCTATGATGAAGTTTCGCTGACCAGCGATTTTCAGATTTCGAGTCATACTAATAAAGATAAAAGTATTATTTCTCCAAAAAGTTTAGGTTTTGATTTGCAACAACAATCCGATATTTATGGCGGAGGAACAATCGAAGAATCAGCCGAGATTTTACTCAATGTTCTAAATAATAAAGCAACCGCTGCCCAAACTAACGTAGTTTTAGCAAATGCAGGTTTTGCACTAAGTATCGCCAAAGAAATAGGCATCGAAGAAGGCATCGCCCAAGCGAAAGAATCCATAGAAAGCGGAAAAGCCTTAAACAGTATGAAAAAGTTAATTGAATAAAAATCTAATGTTTGAATCGTTCTAAGTGAGAGAATGATAGAGTAGAATTGAAATATTCTTAAACATTGACTCATTCAGAACGGGCGGCGTTCCGCTTCAAGCATTCACTCATTGAAATATGACCATTTTAGATAAGATAACCGCCCAAAAGGCAATCGAAGTAGCAGCGGCAAAAGCTCAGTTTTCAATTCAAGATTTAGAACAAAGTGAGTTTTTCGCAAGAAAAACCAATTCTTTGGTAGCAAATCTATCAGCCGAAAACTCAACAGGAATCATTGCCGAGCATAAACGTAAATCTCCATCGAAAGGAATCATCAACGATTCGCTTACAGTTGAAGAGGTTACACAAGGATATGCCCAAGCAGGTGCGGCAGGACTTTCAGTGTTGACCGACACTGATTTTTTCGGTGGAAACAAAGAAGATTTACAAAAAGCCCGAATCGCCAATCCATCAACGCCAATCTTACGAAAAGATTTCATGATTGATGAATACCAAGTTTATGAAGCAAAAGCTTGGGGAGCGGATGTAATTTTGTTGATTGCGGCTTGTCTGTCGCCTGAACAAATCAAGACCTTAAGCCAAAAGGCTCATGAGTTAGGTTTAGAGGTTCTGCTCGAAATCCATGACCAAGAAGAACTCGACCGTAGTCCATTAGCATACGTTGATATTGTTGGTGTAAACAACCGTAATCTAAAAAACTTTGCCGAAAATAACGTGAATGCTTCTTTGGCTTTGGCCGAAAAGATTCCAGCAAATATCATTAAGATTTCAGAAAGTTGTATTAGCGAGCCAGAAACCATCAATTTATTGAAGTCGGCAGGATACCGAGGATTTTTAATTGGAGAAACATTTATGAAAGATACTTCTCCAGGAACAAAATTGGGGGAATTTATAGCGAAAATCTGAGAAAAAACTTAATTTTGATAGTTTTTATACCTTTTGCTAAACTCATACTACCCCGAGTATGATACAATTATAAAATATGCCTGTGGGGGCAGGTATCCCTATTATGAAATTAAAAGTTTGCGGAATGCGTGATGTCGAGAACATCAAAGCACTCATTGAGTTGAAACCAGATTTTATTGGTTTTATTTTCTATGATAAATCACCTCGTTATGTAGGAACAGACTTAGACGTAGAGTTTATTAACTCAATTCCGAGAGAAATCAAAAAAGTAGGTGTTTTTGTGAATGCAACAGTTGATTTTATTTTGCAGAATGTTAGAAAGTATGGATTAAACTACGTGCAATTACACGGAACCGAAACACCTGATTTCTGTAAAAACCTTCGACTAAAAGGCGTAAACATCATCAAAGCATTTCGTGTTGATAATGATTTTATTTTCACACAGGTAAATAATTACAAACCGCACGTTGATTTTTTCTTGTTTGATGCCAAAGGTGATGGTTACGGCGGCAACGGGATTGCCTTCGATTGGAGTATCCTAAAAAAATACGATAACCAAAAACCTTATTTCTTAGCGGGAGGAATTAGTCTTGAGAACCTTGATGTATTGGAAACTATCATTCCTAAGCCTTACGCAATGGATGTAAACAGTAAATTTGAAATCGAACCAGCATTGAAAGACATCGAAAAACTCGAAGAACTATTGGATAAAATTCGACCTATTGAAGTATAAAATGTTTTGCTGCGATTTCACACGAATAGATGAATTAAATTTTTTTAAAATGACAACTTTAGAACAAAACTATTCAGTAGATAAAAAAGGATATTACGGGAAATTTGGCGGAGCATACATTCCCGAAATGCTTTACCCGAATGTAGAAGAATTGCAGCAAAACTACCTTGATATTATCTATCAACCAGAGTTTCAAGCTGAATACCACGCTTTGCTCAAAGATTATGTTGGTCGCCCAACGCCATTATTTTACGCTAATCGTCTTTCCGAAAAATACCAAACGAATGTTTATTTAAAGCGTGAAGACCTGTGTCATACAGGAGCTCACAAAGTGAATAATACAATCGGACAGATTTTATTGGCAAAAAAACTTGGTAAACAAAAAATCGTTGCCGAAACAGGAGCTGGCCAGCATGGGGTGGCCACTGCCACGGTTTGTGCCTTGATGGGTTTGGAGTGTATCGTTTATATGGGCGAAATTGATATTAAACGTCAAGCCCCTAACGTAGCACGTATGAAAATGCTCGGAGCAGAGGTTCGTCCCGCAACGAGTGGTTCAAAAACCCTCAAAGATGCAACCAATGAAGCCATGCGTCACTGGATAAATAACCCAGTCGATACACATTATATTATAGGCTCGGTGGTTGGTCCGCATCCATATCCAGATATGGTTGCTCGTTTCCAAGCCATTATCTCCGAAGAAATCCGTTGGCAGTTACTCGAAAAAACAGGTACCGAAAATCCAGACTACGTAATCGCTTGTGTAGGCGGAGGTTCAAATGCCGCAGGAGCATTCTATCATTATCTTGATGAGCCATCGGTTCAACTCATTGCTGCCGAAGCTGGCGGACATGGAATTAATTCAGGAATGTCTGCCGCAACCACATTTTTGGGTAAAACAGGCGTACTTCACGGAAGTAAAAGCATCTTGATGCAAACCGAAGATGGTCAAGTAGTAGAGCCACATTCAATTTCGGCAGGTCTCGATTATCCAGGAATTGGCCCAATGCACGCACATTTGTGGGATTCTGGTCGAGCAAAATTCTTTGCCATTACAGATGAAGAATCTTTAACCGCAGGTTTTGAACTTTCAAAACTCGAAGGAATCATTCCTGCTATTGAGTCGGCTCACGCATTGGCAGTATTACCTTATCTAAAAGCTGCCGCTGACGAGACCATAGTAATCAACCTTTCGGGACGTGGCGATAAAGACTTAGATACTTATATGAAGTATTTGTAAATGTTAAGAATATTCAATCATAAATAAATACAAAAAATGAAAAACCTCTTTCTCGCAATCGCCATTATGTCAGTATCATTCATGTCGAATGCTCAAACCAAAAAACAACCAACCAAAATGTTACGTCACGCCGTTTTATTTAAATTTAAAGATACAAGTAGCCCCGAAGATGTAAAGAAAGTAGAAGACGCTTTCCGTGCATTACCAACAAAAATCAAAGAAATCGCTGATTTTGAGTGGGGAACAAACAACAGCCCTGAAAATCTTAACCAAGGTTTTACGCATTTATTCTTTGTTTCTTTCAAAACCGAGAAAGACCGTGAAGTATATTTACCTCATCCAGCCCACAAGGCATTCGTAGAAGTGCTCGGGCCACACCTCGATAAAGTTTTAGTACTCGACTATTGGGCTGCAAAATAATGTGGGGCGAACTGGAAGTTCGCCAAATGTTAAATTTTATCCAATAGTAAAAAGCAAAACAATGAACAGAATTACCAAGCTTTTTCAAGAAAAGCCCAACAACGTACTCAATATATATTTTACAGCAGGTTTTCCAAATCTCAACGATACAACCACTGTTTTAGAAGCATTACAAAAATCAGGTGCCGACATTGCCGAAATCGGAATGCCCTATTCCGACCCAGTGGCCGATGGCGAAACCATTCAGCAATCAAACCAAGTGGCACTTGACAACGGAATGAGTCTAAAAGTTCTGTTTCAGCAATTAGAAGGAATCCGAGCAAAAGTTTCTATGCCTATTATATTAATGGGCTATATCAACCCAGTCGTACAATTCGGTATCGAAAACTTCTGTAAAAAATGTCAAGAAGTTGGAGTCGATGGCTTAATCTTACCAGACCTTCCAATGGATGAGTACTACGAAGAATACAAACCAATATTCGACCAGTACGGTCTGCTTAATATTTTCTTGATTACGCCACAAACTACCGAAGCCCGTATCCGCCGAATCGACGAAATTTCTGATGGCTTTATATATATGGTAAGTAGTGCGAGCGTAACAGGTGGAACTTCGGGCATCACCGATACCATGGAAACCTACTTCAATCGAGTAAATGCCATGAATCTTCGCAATCCACGCCTCATTGGTTTTGGTATAAAAGATAACGCAACATTTACCAAAGCAAGTCAATACGCAGCAGGAGCAATCATCGGTAGTCAGTTTATTAGGGTTTTACAAAATTCATCAGATAATACGTTATATAATGATATTGTTGAATACGTAAAATCCGTTAAAGGATAAAATACTACAACATCAAAACATAAGGACTTATGAAAACACCAATAGCCATATTGCTCATTTTCATAAGTCCTTTTGTTTGTTCACAAAGTAATACTTACCGTCCACAGCTTCGTCTTTCACCTCACTTTGGTATTGGTTGGGCAATTCCTCCATTCATCGATGGTAATAGTAGCAACTTAGTTCTAAAGTCAAATCCACTCAAAAACTATATCATCGGCGAAGTAACCACATCATCGGGTGCTAATAAGCAAATATATAAGATGACCAACACCATTGGTATTGATGCAAACTACTTGGTCAGTAAACAATGGTCAATCAATTTAGGAGTAAACCGTGCTATGCACATAAGTCTTCTAAGTGACCCCGACCCAGTAAGAGTTTCAAGCACAACCGAATACACAAGCTGGATTTATGCCTACAAGTACACATCATATATAATAGGAGCAAGGTATACTAAGTATGATAACTTCTTTCAATGTAATATTCACTATGCAGGAATGGCCAAGCAAGCCATTGAAAATAATGGTGGAGCAGGTGGAGGAATCATAACTAATGGAAACGGACTGACAAGTACCATTCTTTCTCGAAAGGAAAATACATTTGTTATCTCTCCCGAATATGGAATTACAGGAGTAAGTTCATTTGACCTACCAATGGAATTAAGTGTCGGGTTGCATATACCAACTTCTATATTTTCAAAAGAAGAAGCCACCTTCATCAGAAATGGCTCAAATGCAGGAACTAATTTCCTGAATTTTACCCAAGCGGCTGTTTGGTTACGAGTTAGAATACCATTTTTAGTATGGTCAAGAAATCCAAAAACACCAAAACCTGTAATAATTGCAAAATCAGTAAAGCAAAAAACTGTCGAATACGAAGGTAAGACGATAACAACGGGTGAAAAAGTAATTTTAAAAAGTCTCCAATTCGAGCAAGGCAAAGACCTACTCAGCCCAAGTGCCATGAGCGAACTCGATAGAGTTGAACAACTGATGCAACAATCGCCAACAGTAATTATCGAAATCATTGGTCATACATCTGATGAAGGCGACCGAAATAGTAATATCGAACTCTCACTAAAAAGAGCAAAAGCTTGTAAAGAATACTTACTCAAGAAAGGAATCAAGTCAAACCGCATCCAAGTAAGAGGCATGGGGCCAGATTCGCCAATCTCCCGAACCGATAAATCGCTTAATCGTAGAGTAGAGATGCAAATCATCCGTATGTAATGACAGTAGCACAACTTTCTAAGTTGTGTAATAACTATAAATACTCAGGTATTAACTATTTAATAGGATAATAATAAGAACTTGTTGTATCTTTAGGTGTGGTAGATTTTGTAAGTCACTGACAGTAAGAGTATAAGGGTATTTATGCAAAAAGTATGTTTTGGTAGGGTATTGCGAATTAAAAAAAGGTTCGTACCTTTGCACTCCCAAACGACGGAAGAGGGTTGGTTAAAAAGACCGAACGTTGCGTAGCAAGAGCATGGCAAACTAAGTTG
>JACCDW011749637.1_pt1 | contig 20977 bp, 23 predicted proteins | sample 7449781 | NCBI WGS metagenome assembly JACCDW01 (sample SAMN15323449, study PRJNA562643) | freshwater metagenome | isolation source: river surface water | place: USA:Blue River Watershed | collected 2017-08-18
GACGGGCGCGTGCTGGTCGCCGAGGCCGCGCGGGGCATGAGCACGCGGTTCGACTTCGCCAGCTACGGCGAGTTCGGCCGGCATCCGGCCTGCCTCGGCGTGCAGGTGGAGGCGCAGGCGCCCTCCGGACCGGCGCCTCGCAAATACGGCCCGCGAAGCTAAGAACAGACATGCTACGACTGGCCTTTAGCGATCTCTATCCGGAATTTGATCCGATATCATCACGATTCTATAAATCACTCTCGAAGGTGACGGCCGTGCAAGTGTGCCACATGACCGCTTCTCCAGACCTGCTGATTTACGGAGACTTCGGACAGGAGCACTGGGGGTTCACCGGCCTGAAGGCCTACGTCACCGGGGAAAACATGAAGCCTGACTTCTCGGAATGCGACATCGCCTTCACCCCCTTCGAAGTCACGGGGGACGAGCGGACGGTTAGGCTGCCTTTCTACGCTCAGCTCCTGGATGACCCCGCCAAGCTGCTGAATCGCGCTTCGGCCGCCCGCGACAGGGAACTTGCCTCAGGCTTCTGCAGCTTCGTCGTTAGCAATCCACGTTCATGGCATAGGAACCGCTTCTTCAAAAAACTGAACCGGCTACGACGAGTAGACTCTGGCGGAAGCCTGTTCAATAACGTAGGGGGGAAAATACCCGACAAGTTGCAGTTCATCTCTGCCCGTCGGTTCAACATCGCCTTCGAGAATACGGAGACTCCAGGATACATCACCGAGAAGCTCATTGAGCCTTTGCTGGCTGGCACCATCCCGATCTATTGGGGCGCGCCAGACGTGCTCAGAGACTTCAACCCCGACTGCTTTATCCATGCACGCGATTTTGACGACCTGGATTCGCTGGCTGATTTCGTCCTCGCACTGGATAATGACAAGGACCGGCAGCTCCGCTACCTAGCTGCACCGGCTTTCCGGAACGGGCAGCTTCCCGTATGCCTGACGGACGCTTACGTAGCCGATCCGATTCTTAGGCTGATCAAGAAAGGCAAGCCGGGGGCCAGAAGGTACAGGCGCCGCCGCGTCAGGGAGCACGTCTATGATGGGCGAAGCTGGCTCAGCAATAAGTGGGAGCAGATCGGATGCAAGCTCGAGGCACAGGCATGGAAACTGGGGTGGAGGCTCTGATTTTCGTTACATTCGACGGAGTGCCCGCTCCCATCTCGGATTCCTGAGCCATGAAGTCGGCCAGGGGATGCGGTGCTTCCAGCGACGCGCATGGACCGGGTACTGGAGGTTCGCATTCCAGTCCGGCTCGAACCAACTCTCATCCGGGATGCTCTCCACAGGCCCATTAACCGAGAGCAGGCTGAATGCGCTCTGATCGTGACGATGGGCGATGAACTCGGGGTGCTCTTCAGTGGAGAGCAGATCGTTCATCTCCGCCTCCTGGCCGCATGCGTCATACCATCGGGAGGCAAGTCGGCGGGTAGCCTCACATGCCCGGATGAAATGCACGCCCGATGCCAGCTGCAGCCTCGACCTCGCCGCAGGGTCATCCTGACCATGGGCCTTTAGCATAGCACGCTTGGTCCATTGGCCCTCCGTGTGCCCTGGAATTGAAAATCCGAGCCACCCAGGTCCTGTCCTCGCGCGCTCGAAGCACTCCAGGAGCCGCGGACGGCCTTCATGATTGAGGCTGCAGCCCACGTCCACGTAGGTCAGCAGGTCGCCGTCGTCGATGGCTTCAAGCCGTCGCTGAATCAGGTAGGGCTTCCAAGACCACAGGCCGAAGCCACGCTTGTACCTGGCGACGAGGTGGCCGCGCTCTTTCCAGAAATCTTCGCCCAAGGATTGGCCGTCGGCGATGGCGATGTCCTCGAAGACCCCCATCCGGCGAGCATCGGCAGCCAGCCGGCACCTGGACCCGTAGAACTTAAATCCGTTGCCGAAAGAGAGGAAGTGGGCTTTCATCAAGTTCGGTTTTCGTCTGCACTTGCCATATTTATTTAATACACGACGGATTCAAGCATCATGCCACCTACGGTTCGCGCGATCGGAATCAGCCATCCCGGCTCGCCCAGGCATAATCGGTTCATCGCGATGCTGGAAGCACTTGGCCTGCCCTTCGAGCTAAGTCCTGCCGTTTTCATCCAAGGCGACGTGACTTCGTCGCCATGCTACGACCACCTTGCCAGGATGAAGAATCTGGGCTACCCGATGCGCGCCGGCGAGGTCGGATGCTTCCTCGCTCATCGCAACGTCTGGCAGGCGGCAGCCGTACACGATGGCTGCACCCTGGTCCTCGAGGACGATTCCTTTGTGCCACCTGCCAGGCTTCGCGAAATTCTGGCCGCCGCCGACGTCCTCGCCGGAAAGAACATGGCCGCACGCCTGATTAGCCAGCCGCGACCAGCATTCAGGACCTGGCGCGAGCTGGGCACAGGGGTCAGCCTCGCTCGGCCGACCCGCCCAGGAAACCTGACAGTCGGATACTTAATCACACAAGAAGGCGCCAGGTCTCTGTTGAGGCACTCGGGCTCCTTCTGGTGTCCGGTGGATGACTACATGAATCTCGAGTATCTCCACGGCTGTCTCATGCTGCATTTTGAACCGGAAATTGCAGAACATCGAGATGGCGGCGTCTCACTGATCGGGAAACGCACCAAGCCGCCTGTAAGCCCGAGTGCGCGTGTCATCCGCGAACTCCTTCGCGCGTGGCGTAATGCACGTGGCAGCCTGCATTCGAAACTGACGCTCCTGCGTCTTGGACTCTGCTTCAAGCGCGTCCGTGACCAGATGGCAAAATCGACGCATTAACGACGTCTACGCGTGCGCTCATAAGCCATTGCTTCCGCGAGGAAGACGTAGAAGGCGTCCTGCATCGCGCGAACGAAGCCGCGCAGACCGGAGCAGATCATACGCCGGAAAAATAGGTGCTTGAACAAGGCAAGCGGGAAGGCTGCGATGACACGCATCGCCGATCCTCCGCGGCCGGCACGCTCCCACATGATGTTTTTCAGGGCGGCGTAGCGGTTCAGCTTATCCATGTAGCCCGTCACGCTGTCGTAGCCCTTATGGTGAATGGTCACGCCCGCGATAAGCGGATGCGGGCCGGGCACCGCGATGTGCTCATGGACGGTCTTCTCAATATCCCAGACGGCCTGATCGCGGCGATACACCCGAAGGAAGGGGCGACAATGCGACGACTTCATCGACTCACCCATGAACTCGTCGTCCCGCGCGATCCGGTATCCCGCGGCGCTCCCGTGTGCTATGGCCTCACGAATCCGCGGGATGGCGTCCTTCGAAAGGATTTCATCGCCATCCACATTGAGCACCCATTCGTACGCGCATTGGCGTAGTGCGAAATCCTTTTGACGTGCGAATCCGAGCCAGTCTTGACTGATGACCCGGGCACCGGCTGCGCGGGCGATCTCGATGGTGCCATCGGTTGAGCCGCTATCGACGACCACGATCTCATCGACACCAGCGAGGGAGGCGAGCACGGCGGCGAGGTGCTTGGCCTCATTCTTCGTAATGAGATAGGCGCTGATAAGCATCAGGGGCATGATGGGGCGGGCCACGTGGCCGGGCAAGCAAACTGGGGCCGAATATTGTAGTCGCCGAAGAATCATCCGGCGATTTTCCTTGAAGCCCAATGAGGCCCCTGCGCATCGCCTACTCAGATTTCATGCCGGCGGAAAGGCCGGAGTCTTGGCCGGCGCTGAGACTGCTGGCCCAGAGCCGTCCGGTCGACTTCTCCGATTTCGAAGAGGCCGACCTCTTGCTCTACTCGGACTTCGGCGAACGCCACTGGGATTTCAAAGGGCTTAAGGTCTATGTCACCGGAGAAAACATGCTCCCTGATTTCGAGCAGTGCGATCTTGCGTTCACGCCTCTCGAGGTCCCTGACGACCCGCGTGCGGTCAGGCTCCCTTACTACGCACAAGTCCTGCCTGCGCTCGGATCACTCGTCCGCCCCGCCGGCAAGGAGGCGGGCGCGCATTCGCGACGTGATAAGTTCTGCTGCTTCGTGGCAAGCAACCCACGCGGCCAAGAACGCAACGCTTTCTTCCGGAAATTGAACCGCCGAACGCGTGTCGATTCCGGGGGTCGGCATTTCAATAACACCGGGACGCGTCTTCTTGACAAGCGGGCCTTCTTGTCAGGCTTCCGAATGAACCTTGCTTTCGAAAATTCTAGGTCCCCAGGGTATATCACCGAAAAGCTGGTCGAGGCCTTGCTTGCCGGATGCATCCCTATCTACTGGGGAGCGCCGGATGTGGACCGGGATTTCAATCCTCGCTGCATGATCAACGTCTCCGATTTCAAGAACTTCGATGAGGCAATCGACCACATCCTTGCCGTGGATGCGAATGATGCGGCAAGCCGAGCGATCTTGGATGAGCCAGCCTTCCGGGAGAATCGCGCCCCCCCCTGCCTTGAGCCTGCTTTTATGGCCAGCCCAATTATGCGGCTAATTGATGCGGGCCGAGCGCCCGGGAAGAGGAACTATAGGCATAGACGCCTCAGGGAACATGCCTACGCCTCGCCGTTCCGCCAAAGTTTGGTAAGCTTGAAGTGCAGGCTAGACGGCTTGGCTTGGAAAATGGGGCTGCGATACTGACAGCGACATGCGTGGACTCGAGAAGTGTGCCTGAACCAGCGCAGACGCCCGTGGACGGAAAGGCTGAACTCAAAAAGCAGAGGCTCCGAGGTCGGCGGTGATCTCACGAACAAGGGTTTCGGTGAAATGCTCCTGCGAGAAGGGGCGGGCACCTTCGGATTCCAAGAAAGACCTGATGCGTTCTTGGTAGCCGCGATACGCAGCGTCGTTAATGCCCCTGAGGAAGGTGTCCAGCTCGGCCGGCGTTGCGAAATTCCTCGCATCGATGAAGCAACCGGCTGGGATCAGTTCTGCTATTTCCATCGGTCCGACGTAGACCGGGACGCAGCCAGCGCGGAAGGCGTCAAATAGCTTCTCCGTGACGTAACCTGGAAGATCGCGGCAGTTCTCGTAGGCAAGGCAGAAGCGGGCGCGTGTCAGCAGTTGGATCTTATTGTCGACAGGACCGTGCCAGGTCGCGAAGGGCGACTTCGTTGGCAGGAAGCGGGCGGAAATCTTGCGCATCTGATTGCATAAGCGTCCCCAACGGCCAGGAAAGGCAGCGGGGCGATCCCAGCCGCGGCCGAAGAGATGGAAATCGGCCGGGGCGTGCCGTTCATACCAATTGATGACCCTGACGCGGGCCTGATACTGGTCGCGCGAGTCGATGACGGGAAGCGCCTTATTGGAGGCTACGAGCACGCAGAAGAGGTCGCGCGCTTCCGGGCCGCCCAGGCCCTCGGAGACCAGACGGTTGGGGTACATCAGACGAATCGCGCGAGGATCGTCGAGCAGCGCGCCGTCCCAAGTGAACCACTTCGCATACCGCGCGAGTGCGGCGCGGTCACGATTGAGGGAGCGCACGATCGGGTTCTCATAGAGATAGACGTAAGCTCGGACCGCCGGATCCTGACGACGGCAGTTGATGTGCAGCTCGAATGCCACTTTGCGCCCGGCGTTAACGTCCGGAGTATTTAATTCAATACCCGCGGCGAGGAAGCGCTCTCGGAGCTTCGCGTAAGGAAGGTAGAATTCGCCGTTGTTCTCCCCTGCCCCGGGCTTGAACAGGGAGTTTTGCGCGTAATCGCGGTAAAAAACTGAGGCGTAACGCATCTCAGGAAGCGTGTCGCCGCAGGACTAAGACCTGGCCGCGATGGGCGATGATGTTGAAATCCGCCTTGGCGAGTTCCGCGACGACCTCCTCGTGAGGAACCCCCCAGCCTCCTTCACGGACGTCGTGGCATTCGACGATGTTGCCGGAGAAATGCCGCAGAGCAGAATCCTGCTCCGGTGCGCGCCGCCACTCAATCCCTTCGATCTCCATCAAGAGCCAGGCCGAGTCCGGAAGCCGGCACCGCGCGACGGGCGTGCTGAGCGACTCGGCAGGCACGCGGAGCTGCGGCAGCACGGGCTCACTGACGACGGCTCCTCCCTGCGTGCGTTCTGGCGACCACTCGTAGGAGACTTCAGCGACTCCCTCACCAGCGATGGCGCGCCGGACCAGCGTCCATGGTGCACAAGGATAATTATGGGCCACGACCTGCCGGGCGACCTCGCTCAGCGGTCCCGCCGCCTCGTAGGAGACGATGGCCAGGCTGGCGCCGAGCTCATGGACTTCGGCGCAGGGCGACAGGAACGTCTGCATGAAGCGGGCCTCCTTGGCCTTGTAGCAACGGGCGTCCAGCTGGCGCAGGATCACCTCTAACGGCACCAGACGCAGAGGGAGCTCCAATCCGTGAAGCCGCGGGTTGCCACGATGCCCCAAATGCCGTGCCAAGGCCATGGCCCACCAACGAAGGGACGACCAGATACGCATCATGATGCAAGATTAATAAAAAGGCGCGGCCATTTATCCATCCCATTCCATGTACGCCCCCGTTAACGTGATCAATCTCGACCATGACATGGAGCGGATGGCGTCCCTTGCGGTAAGCTTGGCCGCCCTAGGCCTGGCCTTAACCCCGCGTCCCCGCAGTGCTGGGTAAGTATGTGCCGGACAGGGAGGGGCTGGTGGATGTCGACGCCTACTCGGGTCGCAACCTCATGCCGCGGGCCGGAGAGGTCGGCTGCTAACTCAGCCATCAAGGCCATGGAGACTTTCCTGGCGACCGAAGCGGCATGGTGCGCGATCCTTGAAGATGAAGTCGCAGTGAGGCCCGAGTGCGTTGAAGTCCTTTCTGGGCTCGGCCGGGAAGACGACCTGGACCTCGTGAAGCTCTTCTGCTTCCACTCGGGCCTGCCGGTGCGCAAGCGGGTCATGACGCCGACGCACCATCTCGTCGTACACCCGATTAGAACGTCCTCGGGACGATGCTTCCCATCACCGAACAGTTGGCTTATGCGCTCGAGCGCACATGGGGAGCCGGACTGCGGGCGAGGGGCGTCAGGATCATGCCGGTCACCTTAGCGTCCGGTGCGCATTTGGTAGCACGATTGGCTATCACGACAAGAGTAAAGCCCGGAGCACTTTCGGCAAATCTATGAGGTTTTTCCAGGAGCTAAAGGGGGTTCGATTCGCCTGCTGCACAATTGAGTCTATAAGAATCTTAAAGGGATTATCTTCCATATCCTGTACTTAATTTTCTACTGTTGACCATGAAATAAGCCGAGAGGCCAATGGCGGAGTCAAGGGGGCAGCATGAGCTGGCACTGACAAGCCCCTAGTTGCCACCCCCTCTACAGTTGTCACAAACGGTCTAACGAAGAAGTTCCGCGGGGACGAATCCGAGGCTCAGCGTGGTCATGCCGAACCATAAATGTGAGACACCGCTTGATCGGCAACTTTAGTCCTTGGCGAAATGGGCAGACCTAGTCTTCCAAATCGCGGTCGTGGATAGCTGTTCAGTCGATGTGGCCCTTGAGATTATTAGGGAGCGACTACGCCATCCGAAGATTCGCTTCTTCGAACCGGATTGCGACCTCTGCTGTAATCCCATCGGCGCCTCCGAAAGCATCTCGCCTAATGCGGTTAGCAATTCAACCTTGGCGCCTGATCCGTCAAGTCGGCTTGAGCAATCAGTTTTTGTGGTTTGTGATTTGGCTTAAGTTGTCTCTTGTTCCTCGGAAATGCCGCCCTGTCCAATTATCGCCATAAGCAGACCTGGCAGTCGCCGGTTAGAGTTACTTAAAAATCACCTCACCGGTCTCGGGCTGCATGCGATTGTAGTGCCAGGCGTGTACCTGGAGGGGCCTGTGGAAGCTATTAAAGAATATGACCAGGCGTTGAGGAAATCAACGCTCGGATACGACCTGACCAAAGGCGAAATCGGCTGCTTCTTGGGACACAAATCTGCGTGGGCATTAGTGGCTGCCGGTGAAAAACCATGCCTCATCATCGAAGATGACGCCCGACTGCGATATGACTCGCCAAAGCATCTCGAAGAACTGGCCTCGGCCATTGCTGGCACCAAGATCGTGGTCCGTCTTTTCAGCCAAAGACACCCTAGGTCAAGAATCTGGCGCCGTCTATCGTCGGGTTTGGATATCGTCCGGCCGCTGTCGGCCGGTCACTCGGCCGTGGGATATATGCTGGATCCGACGTCAGCCAAGGCCCTGCTTATTAGCTCCAAAAGCTTCTGGCAGACGGTGGATGATCAAATTGACGATGAGCCCGCGCATTCCTGCGTAATCATGCATACAATCCCCGAATTAATAAGCCATGATGACGAGGGTTCTTCGCTCATCGGCGAAAGGCGGAAGCCGTTAGTATCCCTTTTATTCCGAATACGCCGCGAGTGGCTTCGGGTGCTGCGCAAGATAAGGCTTAGCCTGCATAGATCGAAGGTTGACCGGACGCTGAACCTGCAATAAATATCTTTCTACATGACCTGCGCGGAGGTTGACATCGTCCTGCCATGCCACCAAGGGGAAGTTTATGCGGAACAGGCGTTACGAAGTCTTGTGGCACAGACCCACCAGTCATGGAAGGCCTGGATTGTGGATGACGGCTCCTCTGACGAGTCCCGCAGGAAACTGTCGGGCATCGTTGAAAAAATCGCGGACTCCAGAATAACGTTGGTCTTTCAAGGCCAGAAAGGGGCGTCTGCGGCGCGTAACGCTGGCATAGACATGGGCGTGGCGCCATGGGTTGCGTTCCTGGACATTGACGATTTCTGGGCTCCAGAAAAACTGGAGGCGCAACTGGCGATAGCCTCGTATGACGAGCGAATCGTCGCAGTATATTGCGACTACCGCATAATAAGGGGCGAGAAAATCTTCGAGAGCAACGTGCCTCCTAGGCTAAGAGGGTCGATTGGGCCTGCATTATTAAGGGAGGGGAATTGCGTGTCCGGATCAGCCTCGGCCTGCCTTGTCCGACGTAAGACGCTCGAAAAAGCAGGCCCTTTTGACACGTCATTACGGCTCGGAGAAGACTGGGATCTCTGGATTCGCATATCCGAATTGGGGGGCTTTGATTTTGTCGACTCACCTCTTGTCTATATTCGTCAGAACACAATGGGGGTGCAAGAATCCCACCGACTGTCTAATAATTACGCAGATAAAACACGGGAGCTTAATGCGCATATTGAGATAATTGGCCGATACGCCCAATCAATGTTGCCAGATGGGGGCCAAGATAAAGCTGCTGTCGATAGGCTTCGTCGTGAGGCGGAGAGGCTGGCCAAGCATCGGCTGACTCGGCCCGAGGTGCGCCGGCTTCGAAGCGAGCTACAAGAAAAAGGAAGCTTGGGGAGCACCGTGTCCGTCGCTCTGAAGCCGCCCCATGTCCTGACCGCGGCGCGCAGAATCATCCTGCAGATTCTGGCCACGACTGTGGCCAGAATCTGCAGAAAAGGCCCGCCCTGATTGCCGTGACAACCCCGTCAATTTCCGTGGTGATAGCCGTTTACAACGGACAACGCTGGATTGCAGAGACGCTTGCGAGCCTTGCTAATCAGACCTTTAACGATTTCGAAGTCGTCATAATAGACGACGGTTCGACGGACCGCTCTGCGGAAATCATCGAATCCGTCGCCATGAATGATAAGCGATACCGGCTAATAAAACAGCCTAATAGGGGACTCGTAGCTGCTCTCAACCGGGGAATAGCCGAAGCTAAGGCGTCCTTTATCGCGAGGCTTGACGCAGACGACATTGCGGAACCTGAACGCTTCGCCCGACAAATCATCTTCCTGCGCAATCACCCTTCAGTGGCGGTATTGGGCAGCGCCATCCAGATAGTAGACGAGAACGGCTTATATCGTCGCATCCAAAAGTATCCTTGCGGTCCCAGCGCCGTGTCCAAAACCATGTTGAATGGTTGCGCACTAGCTCATCCTGCGGTCATGATGCGACGCGAGGCGGTACTGTCAGTCGGAGGCTATCGTGAGGCATTCCGTCACGCCGAAGACTATGATTTGTGGCTGCGCCTGGATGAACGTCACGAGCTAGATAATCTGCCCGAAGCCCTAATAAAGTACAGGCAACACACAACGAGCGTGTCTGTTCGCCATCGCCAACAACAAGCCTTTGCGACATTCGTGGCAAAGGCCTGCGCCAAAGCCAGACGAGCCGGGAAACCTGATCCGGCCAACGGCTTGGACCGGCCGATTAAATTCGATATCCTCGAGAGATTGGGTCTCGATTCGGCCGAACTAGCGGAGTTCTGCTTTGAGTATCTCAAGGCGGCGATGTCCGTTACAGGACAGGACGATGATGCCGCCGGGCTGGAGGCGAATTTCGAAGCCGCGTGGGAACTTCGCGCCCACCTGCCTGCTCGGCGATTCGTAAGACGATGCTTGCTTCCATACGTCCTTCGCTGCCGAGGGCTAGGGCGGACTGAGCTTGTCAGCCGCTGGACACAGCGAGCCTTCATGACAGCACCGCTCAGCGCAACTTGGTGGATGCTTAAGTCTATCCTTCGGGGCAACCGCAGCTAAACCAAATAACTCAGCCTTTCCCTCATGGATCTGTGTAGGGTGATTTGCGCTCATGACTCGAAGGTCCTTAGTTTTGGCATTTGAAAATCACCTGATCTCCAAGTTCTACGCCGGGTGCGCTCTCGGAGATAGCAAGTGCCCAGCTCGTTTATGCCGCCATAGGCCTCGTCATCCGCCAAGGGATCGAGGTCGAGGACATCACCGCGGGGTGAGTCTAATTGCCGAAAGACGCTTACCAGCTCCCCGGCCTGCCGGACCAAGACCAAGATCCGCATCTGCGACACGGCCGCCGGCGTACTGCGCGACAACAAGCTCACTGTGCTCGAATTTGCCAAGCCGCTACCTGCCGACGTCGCAATCCTCGTTCCAGCCAACGAAGGCGTCTCAAGCGGCTCCAAAGCCATTGCTTCGTTCCGAGCCGGCGACGGCCCGTCGTTAATGCCGCCTAAGACCGCAAGGCCTTATCAATCAGCCTCGTGCGCCATGAGTGGGCCCAACAAGGCAGAGGATACTTTACAACCGGCGAAAGCGGCTCGCTTTTCCACATGATAGGGAAAAGATGAGGGCGTGTGAAAATTAGGGATTCCATCAAAGCATGCATGTTGCGTCGGTCGAATCTGCCGACTAAAGGAGCCTCGTAAGAAGAACTCTTCTATTACATAAGGTCGGTTCAGCCGGTTTCAACCGAACATTTGCTGGTGCGCATCGGCGGTGACCCTGATGGGAGCTATCTTATTCCGAACGATTTCGACGGCCTACGGACATGCCCCTCCCAGGGCGCGGCGACTTCATCAAGCTTTGAGGAAGATTTGGCAGGCCAGGGTATACATTACTTCATGGCAGATCACTCGGTGGACGGACCACCCGTATCTAATGTGCTCTTTCATTTCGAAAAAATTCCTGGGCGCGAGGAACGACGAAATCTTCACGACATTGGCCACATGGGCCGAACGCAACGCGCCCTGCGATAACGACTTGATCTTACAGATGGACATAGAGGGCGCCGAGCACGAGGCAGTGCTTGCGACTCCTCCGGAAATCCTGCGACGCTTCAGCATTATCATTGTGGAATTCCAAGCCCTGGATACATTGGCAGAAAAGCGCGGATTTAAACTTGTAAGTCTTTCTTTTGGAAAAGTACTTGAGGGCTTTGACGTAGTGCATGCCCACGTTAACAACTGCTGACCCATTGCCGAATACGAAGGGTTCGCACTACCGTTAGTCATAGAATTCACCTTTCACCGCAAAGATCGCTCCCGGAACAGGGCGCCGACTCTCGACTTTCCTCACACCCTAGATCGCGCCAATATCCCAGGACGACCCGATATCCAGATTCCATCCTGCTTGCGTGCGAAACAAGGAGGCTTTCACCTTAGTCCGTGATCTTAAAGTATACAACACAGGGGAACGCTACTCGCTTACAAGGTTTTCCGTGCCCGCCCTAAGACTTGCTTAATGCGACCACGCCAGCCCAACGGTGGCAGGCTGGCCTCTGGGGGGCTGGCCTCTGGGGGGCTGGCCTCTGGAGAAAGGGCAACCTCCGTCACAGCCCCACGACCTTGGCCGTCATTCGCCAATTGGTATGCGACCTCAAAGAGATTATACTCCTCTAAAATGCGGCGCTTGGCTTCACGTAAAGCCCCCATCCTATGAATGTAGGCTTCGGCGGTAGCTTCGACTCTGATGACCTGTGCAGCTTCCTCGTGGTCTAATGATCGAAGAATAATCATGGCGTCCATCGGGAAGTAATCTGCGATATTTGGAGCGCCCCAATAAATCGGGACAGTGCCCGCCAAAAAACAATCTGAGATTTTCTCTGTCCAGTAGTGCGGGTGGCTGCTGTTCTCGATGGCGACCGAATAGCGGAATGGCGCAAGGCCATGCCACTTGTCTGGCAAGTCATGGAATCCTCGGCCAAAGCGTGTCATTGGCGAGAGCGGCAAGAGACGTTCGACGAATTCCATCCGTTGAAGATGGCCGGACGTCATGGCTTTATTGCTACAGATGACGGAAATGTCTCGCTCTTTTTCGGGAAACCCAACCCCGCTGAGCTCATCGTAACTTCGGCCGACCAACCAAGGCAAAGCCGTCTGCGAATGGACGACGCTGCGGTGTGCCAAATTGCGATGGCAGGTGATCACCCTGGCGAAGCCGGCCAGCCAGGCAGAATCGTAAGCCTTGATTTCCGGCGGCTCGCCTGTGAGCAGGAATACCCGGGAGGCTGGGCATCGCGTTCGTTCCTTGTGCATCAGGCCTTCGTGCACGATCCACGCATCGCACTCGGCGACCTCCGTGTTAATCATAAAAGTCGCATCTTTCCACTTGGCCTGTCCGCCAGGCACCTGCTGGACCAGCGGATGATCGTAGTTGGTGGAAAGCTTGATGATCAAGGGGGAGTGTCAACGACGAGCGACGAATATGTCATGTTCAATATGCCAAGCAAACCCCATTCGCTCGGCCCACGAGATGAGGAATGTCTTGGGAGGATAATCGGCGTACTCTGGCTGGCTCGGATCAAAGCAGCGCACATCATCGACCATGACGACAAGTCGGGCCAATCTCGGCGCAGCCGCTTCGATTGCGGCAAGTTCTTCAGCAATCGGCGTATCCTTGGGGCCCTTGAAGGTGATGCCTGCCGAATAATGTCCATCGAGCCAGAAGCATACGTCGCCGGACAGGCTTGCCAGAATGCCGGGCAAGACCTCCTCACTAAGCCCTGCATGGATCTCGACGTTTGGTGAGTCGGCGAACCGGGCCTTGGCGCGGGCGCAGAGCTTAGGCTCGGGCTCGATGCTATGGACGCGCCTTGCTTGCCGGGCGAGCAGCGCGGTAGTGTCACCCAAGAAGGTCCCGGTCTCGACCCAGGTCGCGTCTGGCAGGCCGAGCCGGAGTATGGTCGCACGCTTCACGCAGGGTGGACTTGGCGCGGCGAACGCACGCACGACCCATTCAGCGTGCTCAAGATCCTCAAGATTAACGAGCCGGGAAGGAAAAAGTCTGTCGAGAATGCTACGAAGGGTCACGGTCAACGTATATATCGATTAATGAACTGCAGGAGCGGCTTCGGATCAACGATGTGGACATTGCCGTCGCTTTGCTCGTCACGCAAGAATCCTTGCTCGTCGGCGTATTCAGCGGCGACATCGATGAAGGTAAGTCCGTGCCGCCCGCAGGCCTCGGCCAGGATTTCGTTCATGTAGCCCACATAGGCCAACCGCTCTTCGTCGGTCCCGAGATACGGGTAATCCGGATTCTCCACCTTTCCGGCCTTACGTACCGGGGGAGGAATGTTATAGATGCAAAGTCGTAATCGCGGAAGGTAGTCCAGATTGGCAAGCAGCGCCTTCATGTATCGCTCAACCGTCGCAGCAATGACCTGCCGATAATCCGGACCGAACTTATGGACATGACAGCGGCAGTCGATCTCCCCGAAGCAGCAGATGACCGTATCACCATCGGCCACGCCGTAGGAGCGAAGGTCTAGGCCATCCCGGCCGATACTATGCATCAGCTTCGGCCCGAGATGGTGGGGTGTCACGCCGCCGACAAGATCGAAGGCGCCTATCAAGCCGGACACGCCGCCGCCATGGCTGTCACCGATGGTGTGCAAGGCCCCTCGGGCGTTCATGGTCCCAGATAGAGACCTCGCGGCATCGTTGTCGATAAAACACTTTAAATAATGTTGGGAGAACGCAGTAAGCAACCGCTTTGTCTTCTTCCATAAACTGGGCGGAGAGTAATCCATTATATAATGGCGGCGCCCCTGAAGGCGCGAACTCATATGTGGTTGACCCGGAACCAATCGCCAGGAAACACTTTTGTATAACTTTCGAAATAATCCAAGCATGAGACGAATCACCGTCGTACTTAACGGCGGACTGGGCAACCAGATGTTCCAGTATGCCGCTGGCCGCGCCCTGTCTTACCGCACCGGCACGGCGCTCGAGCTGGACCTGCGGCAGCTACGAAAGAACGGACGACGACCCTACGGGCTCGCCGACTTTGCGTTGCCGCCCAAGACACGCCTCCTTGCCGACGGACCGCCGGCTCGTCTCCCGAGTTCGATCCGCAGGCTGCTACCCTGGACGAAGCGCTTTTTCCGAGAGTCCGGCTTCGCCTACGATACGCGCTTCTCAGGATTACAAGCACCGTTGACCTTGATCGGCTATTTCCAGTCTGAGCGTTACTTTTCCGAGGCCGCGGACTCGCTACGCGTGGAACTGCGTCCCCGAAGGGAGCTCGTTCCGGCCATAGATGCGTTGGCCGCGGAGCTCCTGCCGCCCGGGCCCCGCATCTCCTTACATGTGCGCCGCGGCGATTATACCGACCCGGCCATTCAAGCCGTGCACGGGCTTTTGGAGCCGGACTATTACGTGCGGGCGCTCATGGCCGTCGCCGGAGCGACCGGCTCAGCTCCGCGAGTTTGCGTCTTCACGGACGATCCGGCTTGGGTGCGCGCCCATCTCTCCTTGCCGGCGAACGCCTGCTACGTATCGGAACGGACGCGCACCCCGATGGAAGACCTGATGCTCATGGCAAAATGCCACCATCATATCACCGCGAACAGCAGCTTCTCTTGGTGGGGCGCCTGGCTGAACCCGAACCCGGGCAAGGTCGTGGTTACGCCCAAGCAATGGTTCCAGCCGGGAAGCGGACTCGACGACCGGGACCTGCGGCCCTCCGGCTGGCTGAGCGTTTAACGCTTAAGGCGAACCGAGGCCGCGCGAGCTAAACGGCCGGTCCGCAATGGGTTGATCGTAGACACGACCTGCTCGGTGACCTGGTTATAACTGAGAGCAGGGCTCATCGGCAAGGAGACCGCCTCCAGGTGGATGACATCGGTCAAGAGCATTGGAAACAAGGACGGCTACTTCGGCGAAGTTCGTCCTTTCCTAGAATGGAAAACCGGGCATAACTTTGGGATATGTCCCAACGGCCCCTTGGTTTCGCCATCTGGGGGACCGGCATGATCGCCGAGTTCCACGCCAGGGCGCTCGCCGAGATGACGGGAGTCAAGTTGGTCTCCGCCTACAACCGCACGTCGGCCAAGGGGCGAGAGTTCGCCGCCAAGCATGGCGTCGACTTCGTCGAGTCGCCGGAGTCGCTGCTCGCCAACCCGGCCATCGACGTGGTCTGCCTCTGCACGCCGAGCGGCGATCATCTCGCCCCCGCCCTCGCCGCCGCCAAGGCCGGCAAGCATGTCGTCGTCGAGAAGCCGCTCGAGGTCACGCTCGCGCGCTGCGACGCCCTCATCGCGGCCTGCGACAAGGCAGGCGTGGTCCTCGCGGGAATCCTGCCCCGCCGCTTCGGCGCCGGCGCGGTCGCGCTCAAGGCAGCGCTCGCGGCGGGCCGCTTCGGCCGGCTTACGATGGCAGGCGCGCTCATCCCCTGGTGGCGCACGCAGGCCTATTATGATTCCGCCGCATGGCGCGGTACGTTCGCCCTCGATGGAGGCGGCGCGCTGATGAACCAGGGCATCCACACCATCGACCTGCTGCTCTGGCTGATGGGCCCGGTGAAGCGCGTCTCAGCCACCGCCGGACTGATGGCGCACGAGGGCGTGGAGGTGGAGGACGTCGCCGCCGGCTGGATCGAGTTCGCCAACGGGGCTCGCGCAACCCTCGCCTGTTCGACGGCCTGCTGGTCTTCGTCAGGCTTCCCGGCGGAAATCCGCATCCATGGCACCAAGGGCTCGGCCGTGCTCCGGGACGATAAGCTCTCGGCTTTCGACTTCGATCCTCCCCTGGTCGCCGACGCCACGCTGGTCGCGCCCGCACCCGAGGGCGGCGGCGCGGGCGCCAACGACCCGAAGGCCATCGGACATGCCTGGCACCGCTCCAACCTCGAAGACACCGTGGCGGCGATTCGCGCCGGAAGGCGTCCGTCCGTCGACGGCGCGCAGGGACGCATCGCCGTCGAGGTCATCCTTGCCCTCTACCAGTCCGCCCAAAGCGGCGGGTCGGCCGTAGAATTGCCTTTAATGAGGGACCCCGTGCTGAAGGAGCTAGGCAACAAGAAACGCCCATGAAATTAAGGGATTTCATCAATCAATTCATACTAAGGGGCGCCGCTAGGCTGGCCAAGGATTCCTCCGGGGAAGATCTGGCTCTTTTCCTTCGCTCCGTTCAACCGATTTTGACGGAGCACTCACTGATCCGCATCGGAGACGACGCCGACGGAGGCTATCTCATCCCTGATGACTTGGCCGGAGTGAACACATGCTTCTCCCCCGGAGTCGCCGCATCCTCCAGCTTCGAGCTGGAACTTGCCCGACGCGGAATCAGATGCTTCATGGCGGATTACTCGGTGAGCGGGCCACCCGTCACGAATCCCCTTTTTCATTTCGAGAAGAAATTCCTCGGGACCCACAACGATGAGACATTCACTACCCTTTCAGCATGGGTTGAGCGAAATGCGCCCTCTGAAAAAGAGATGATCCTGCAGATGGACATCGAAGGGGCCGAATATGACGTCCTTCTCTCAAGCCCACTCGAATTACTGAGGAGGTTCCGCACCGTCATCATTGAATTTCATGGATTGGAGACGTTGGCAGAAAAACGCGGACTTGAACTTATAAGCCTGTCTTTCGGAAAAATGCTGGAAGGCTTTGACGTCGTGCATGCCCACGTGAACAACTGCACCTCGATTGTCGAGTACAAGGGGTTCGAACTGCCACCGGTCATGGAATTCACCTTCCATCGCAAGGACCGGTCCCGCTTGCGCAAGCCTGCCACCTGCTTCCCCCATCCGCTTGACAGACCGAATCTCCGAAGCCGTCCAGACCGCCGGCTGCCCGGCTGCTGGCATGGCGGCCACTGAACGGCCGCCGCACTCGCGTCAAATCGCCGCCAAAGGGCATGGGGCCACCCATGACCCGCATTTTCGGAACACGCTACTCCTGCGGCTTCTTGACGCCATTAAACTCCTCCATCGTCGCGGCCTTGTCTGAGTTGATCCCCGTCCGCGCGAAGACGCGGAAGAAGGTCAGGATGACGATCTTCATGTCCAACCAGAAGGTGCGGTGGTCGACATACCAGACGTCGAGGGCGAACTTCTCGTCCCAGGAGATGGCGTTGCGCCCGTTGACCTGCGCCCAGCCGGTGACGCCGGGCCTCACCTCCATGCGGCGGGCCTGGAAGGCGTCATAGCGCGGAAGGTAGCGCATGAGGAGCGGGCGCGGGCCGACGACGCTCATGTCGCCGACGAGGACGTTCCACATCTCGGGGAATTCGTCGAGCGTGGTGGAGCGGAGAAACATGCCGAACGGCGTCAGGCGCTGCGCATCCGGCAGGAGCTCGCCGTCCGGGCCGCGCTCATCGGTCATGGTGCGGAACTTGACCATGCGGAAAGGGCGGCCGCCCAGGCCCGGGCGCTCCTGGATGAAGAGCACGGAGGAGCCGAGCCGCAGGCGCACGAGGAGCGCCACGACGAGCATGAGCGGCAGGAAGAGCAGCAGCCAACCGAGGGAAAAAACGATGTCGAAGACCCTTTTGGCCATTCAGCGCAAGATCTCTGGAGACGCGACGGAAAGTCGGACGCGGCGGATCACGGCCTCCCTCTCAAAAGTCACCTCATACTCGGCGGTCGTGGCGTCCGGGGGCACTACGGTGACCAGCTCAGCCCCCTCGGGTCCGGCAAGCACTGCTTCAACAGGGCGCAAGCGAGAGCCGGGAAACTTCAAAGTCAGGACGACCTCGGCCAACGGATCGCCGGATTTTCCGATGACAAGCGCAAGAGAGACGGGGCTGCCGGGGACGACGGGCAAGGCCTTGCGTGACGAGAGCGTGCCGGACGGAGCCCGCACGGAGAGGCCTTCGCTGTTCCAGCGCACATGATTGTCAGCGCCCTCGGAGATCTTGAGCAATCCGGACCTGTCACCAGGGGACGAAAGGTCGATCTGATCCGAAGGCTCCGCATCTCCGTCGAAACCTGTCTTGGCCATCATGTAGGCGGTGAGTGAGCTCAGGCGAGGCTCCCGGGCCGCCCATGCCGCCAAGTCCTCCCTGGGTCCGGGCTCGGATGCGGCCAAGCGCGCCCATTCCGGCCTCGGGTTGGGCCTCACGAAGGAGGACCATTTCACCGGCTGACCATGGTAAGCCTGCCTCAGATTGAAAATCTTCTCCGCAGCCAGGTACTCCGCTTCGGCGGCGGAGAGTGAATTCAGGGCTCTGACGGCTCGGGGAGCGGTGGCAGGCCGCTGGGCCCTCGCATCAACGGCGCGACGATAGGCAAGGACAAGACGCCAGGCCTCGGCGAAACGGAGGACTCGCCGACGTCGGGCGGCCTCACCCGGCGCGGCGCCGCTCATAGCAAGGGCCCGGTCGACGGCCGCGGTCACGGCAAGCACGTCCGGATCTTTCAGCGCCCGCGCGGAGGATTCCTTGCGGTAATGGACCAGGCCGCGGAATCCAGGACCGCGGGCCTCAGCCGACCAAGCCGCCTCCATCACGCGATAGGCTTCGCGCAAGGGAACGCCGGCACTTCCATAGGCCGCATCAAACCACCTCCGGAGCTCCGATTCGGAATCGACGGAGGGATCCGCAAGCAGGCGTGATCCAAGCCAGGCCTTGGGGGCGTCAAAAATCCAGACGGGATAAAGTTCGGCGTACCAGCCGACGGCACCGGCCCTGCGGGCCGCCCGGATGGCGGAGGCCTGCGCCCCGAATCCTACCCTCGGGGTCGCATAATCGGAGCCATGCCAGTAGTCGTAAACTCCGACCCTACGGGCGCCGGAGCGCGCCCATGCGGCGATGTTGGCCTCATCCTCGCACGCGAAAAGGGGGTCCGCATGGCCAAGGCGGTCGAGACACACCCAGGGGAACACGGCGGGCCTGACCGTAACGCGGGGCGCGGCGAGGGTATGGAGATAGGCCAGGGTGCCGATGGCACGCCGCTCTCCCGAAAGATCCGAGGACGGGTCCCAGAAAGAATCCGCGACTGAATTGAGGAAGCCGACGACGTAATCGGTGCGGACGGGACGACCGCGATACCATCCGGACGCAGGGGCATTGTCGCCGAACTCTGTCGTGTCGTTCACGCCGAGAGGCACGCTGAAGGCCTGGGGGTTCCGATGGAACCAGTCGCGAGCGAATCGGGCGCCGATTTCAGCGGCCCGCGGATGGGCGAGGTTGGGATTAGGGTCCATGCCTGTTCCTGTCGGACGTTCGCGCCTTCCGTCCGTCTCCACGAACAGCCCGGGGTCCTCCTGCCATTCACGCAGGCCGAAAGCTCGGAAAAGTCCGTGGGAGAAGTCAGGAATGCGGCCGTATCCGACGTTGAAGGCCCATTCTTCGTCCGCCTCTGTGATCAGGCCGCCCAATCCGCGCCATGCGAACGCAGGACGGAATACTTCTCCGTCGGTCTGAAGCACTCGCGAAAGAGGCTTCCAATCGGACCCGTCAGGACCGGGAAAAAGAAAAGTCAGCCCAAGGGCTTTTTCCGCGAACCTGCCGACGGCGATGCGGGTCGCTCCCGGCGAGTTGCCGACCAGGAACACTCTGTCCTGTCGGACGGCGGTGACCGCCAGATCGCCTTCCGGGTCGGACATCGTGATGCCCGTGGAAGCGAACGCCTTCGTCCGGCCTACGAACATGCCGACAGGCGCCCCGGCGCCGCCGTCCTCTGTGACAAGCTCTGGCTTCACGCCCGTCACGAGCTCACACTGGTCCTGAAGGGTCCGGGCGGCCCGCCATTCATCATCGGCTGGGTTGCTCGGCAGAACAATCGGGCCGTGCCAGCGCCCCCCGTCGAACAACGGCGCAGCCTGCATTGTGGACAGGGACAGCAGTAGGCAAAACAGTCTGGGCATGCCGAAACTATGAGGTCCGAAGCGCGGCGGGCAATCCGGGACGGTCAGCGCGTCAGGGCGTCCAGCAGCTCCTGCCGCCAGCGGCCGGCGGCCGGATCCCAGATTCCGAAGCCCGCCTGATATTCCCAGTAGGCGAACGGGATGCCCAGTTCCTTGGCCGTGCCGGCGATGAAGGCCGTCCAGCGGGCCCGGTCCTCCAGGGACGCGTGCTTTCCGTAGGCCCCGAACTCACCGAGATACACCGGCCGCCGCTCGGCCTTGGACCATTCCGCGGCGAGTCCGAGCGTCCGACGCAGCGCGGCCTTCTCCTCGTCGGTCCCGGTCCAGCGCGTGCCGATGTGCCTGTCCGCGTTCTTGGCCCAGCTGGCGCCCTGGTGCGTGAACGCGAACGGGTCATAGCAATGGAAGTGACCGATGAGGTGCCGGTCTCCCGTCGGCAGCTTCAGGTCCTTGAGCGTCACGGCCTTGTTCCACTGCACCCCGCCGACGTGGACCGCGCGCGTCGGGTGCAGCCGACGGACCTCCGCGAGCGCGGCCGCGAGATTGGCGTTCCAGGCCTCGGCCGTGTGGGCGCCGTGCGGCTCGTTGCTCAGCTCGAAATGCAGCTCCTCCGGCGCGTCCTTGAAGCGCTCCGCGATCTGCCGCCAGAGCGCGACGAACCGCGGACGCTGCCCGACCGGATCGGCGTCGAGCGCCTCGTAGTGGTGGACATTGAGGACGACCGCGAGCTTCC
>JACCDW010348490.1_pt1 | contig 20970 bp, 14 predicted proteins | sample 7449781 | NCBI WGS metagenome assembly JACCDW01 (sample SAMN15323449, study PRJNA562643) | freshwater metagenome | isolation source: river surface water | place: USA:Blue River Watershed | collected 2017-08-18
TCGATCTCGTCCGGGGCGATGCCCGCCAGCGCATCGCTGGTGATGTTGCGGATGCAGTTGCCGCTGGTCTGTATGCCGTGCATGTCCACCTCGGCCAGCAAATCCATGACGTCGGCGCTGCGTTCCAAGGGTATCCAGTTGAACTGGACGTTTTGGCGGGTGGTGAAGTGCGCCACGCCATGCACCAACCGGGGTGATGGGCGAGCCGGGTCTATGCGGTCCTGTTGGTCTTGTGCCGACTGCCACAGTGCAGGGTCGGGACGGTCAAATTCACGGGCGATGCGGGCCAGGGCGCGCAATTGGTCGCTGCGGATCTCGCCATAAGGCACGGCCACGCGCAACATCGGGGCGTAGCGTTGCACATACCAGCCATTTTGCAGCCGCAGGGGGCGAAATTCATCGCCCCCCAGCTCGCCACTGAGGTGGCGTTGCAATTGGTCGCGGTATTGTGCGGCGCGCTGTCGCACGGCGGATCGGTCAAAGTCGTTGTAGGCGTACATGGCTCGGCTTTTCTGAGACGATGCAATGTAACCTTTCTATATGCCAAAACAAACGATATTTTTGTTTGGCTTATATGCTTAAGAGGATATAAAGGGTTGGGGCTTATCGTGTCGTAGACCAGGCTCGACGCAACACCAGTGGCAGGGTATCGGGGGTTTGGGTCATCTGCGCCGCCAAATGCTCACCGCACAGTGTGGCCAGCGTCAGCCCGCGCGCGCCCAGACCAGCCAGCAACCAAAGGCCGGGTCCTTCCGGGTGCGCCAGTGGCCCAACCCAAGGCAGTCGGTCGCGCACGGTGGCCCTGACCCCGGCCCATGCGCTCCACTGCGACTGTGGTGAGAGGTGAGCGGCGCATTCAGGGGCCAAAGTCAGCCAGCGTTGGCCGTTCAGTGCCTGGTCGGCTTCCAGCAGGTCAGGTTCTTGGTGCTGGCGGTCAAAACTCGCACCTGCCATCCAGGTCTGCTGGCCTTGCCAAGGCACGCAGGGCAACAGACTGCCATCGCCGTTGCGGGGGCGGTAGGGCCAATCCTGGGGCAGGGCCGAAGGCACCTGGCCCATCGTGACCTGTCCGCGCACGGCCTGCATGGGCGGGTGTATGCCCAAGGGGGCCAACAGCGGCCCACTGGCCGGGCCCAGGGCGATGACCAGGTGTTGTATGCCCTGGGTGCGTCGACTGGTTTGGTCGGTGATCTGCCAACCCGCACCATGGCGAGCCAAGTTCGAGATGGTCGCCGTATTCACAATCTCTATGGCGGGGTGGTCCAGCAGATGACGCACCAGTCGGGCTGGCTTGAACCAGGCCGCATGGGGTTGATGCCAGCCTCCCGGCATGGTTTGCCACCAGTCTTGGCGCCAGGCTGCGAGGTCTGTCGGCGTGGGCCACCATCCCCGGCACAAGGCGCTGTCTTCAGGGGGCTGTCGACCCGCCCTGGGGCCCAGCTTCAATTCATCCAGGCCGCTGGGCATCCAGTCGACACCGGCCTGTAGGTGTTGCAGTCGCGCCAGGGTGTGGCGCAATCCCATGCGAGTCAAACGCGAAAGAGGGATGTCATCCCCGCTGGTGTGCACGGCACTCAGCCCAGCGGGCAAGCCCGATGCGCCAGCGGCAGGTCCTCTGGCATCCAACACCTTCACCGGAACGCCCCGTTCGGCCAGGGCCCGAGCGGTGCTGGCCCCGGCCAAGCCTGCGCCCAATACCCATACGGGGTTTTGCCCGTCGGGGACAGGGTGCGATTCGTGCTCGCTTGGGCCCTCAGGCCAGCGGGCTTGCAGGCACTCCCGCTTGGGGGGTAGGCCCGGTCTTTTGGCTATTTTCAGCCCCAACTCTGTCAGGGTGCGGGTGACTTCACCCGCCACGCACCAACTGGCCCACAGCGCACCCGGGCGGCTCAGGCGGGTGCATTCGCGCAACACAGGGGTTTGCCACATGCCCGGGTTGACGCGCGGGCTAAAGCCATCGAGGTAAACGCTGTCGGCTTTGAAGTCGAGTTGAGCCAATGCGCATGCGCTCTCACCCACCACCAGATCCAGCACCACGGCCCCCTGCTCAAAAGCCAAGCGGTGCACACCAGGCAACCATCCCCACCACGATCGCGCCAATGCCTCGGACAAATCTTTCAATTCAGGCCAAGGCAGGGCACTGCGCAGCAGGTCTTCGGCCCGCACCGGGTGCGATTCGGTGGCCACGTAATGCAAGCGGGCAGGCCGATGGGGGTCATCTCGCCAGGCTTGCCAGGTGGCCAGAAAATTCAGGCCTAGCCCGAAGCCGTTTTCCAGCACACACCAAAGGGATTGGTGGCGCCAAACGGCCCGCTCTCCCCTCAGCCCACATCCATCCAGAAACACATGTCTGGCCTGGGCCAGACCCTGGTCGAGGCCCATTGATCGACTGCGGTAGACATCCGGGTACAGGGTGCTGCGGGGTTGTCCCTGCTCATCCCAGTCCACCACCTGCATGACGCCGACTCAGTTCTGTGGCGGGACGTACCCTTGGGCCTGGTCGGCACCCCCGCCAAAGAAATGGTTCTCCATCTGGCGCGCCAGGTATTGCCGGGCCCTTTGGTCGGCCAGGTTCAGCCGGTTTTCATTGACCAACATCGTTTGATGCTTCAGCCAATCGGCCCAGGCCTGCTTGCTGACGCTTTCCCAGATGCGTTTGCCCAGTTCGCCCGGATAGGGGGGCAAGTCGAGGCCTTCGGCCTCAACGCCCAGTTTGATGCATTTGACAGTGCGTGCCATAAGAGTGTCCTTCAGAAGTGTTTCACCAAGACCAGACTTTTGCGGTCCCAGTTGTATTTGCGCTTGCGCGTCTCGGGCAGCCAGTCGGGGTCGACTTGAACAAATCCGCGCTTCAAAAACCAGTGGGTGGTGCGAGTGGTCAGCACAAAAATGGATTTCAGGCCCATGGCCCGCGCGCGATGCTCGATGCGTTTAAGTATTTTCTCCCCATCGCCTTGCCCTTGAGATTGTGGGGACACTGTCAGTGCCGCCATTTCAGCAGTTGCCGACTCTGGGTAAGGGTATAGCGCGGCACAGCCGAAGATCACCCCATCGTGGTCGATGACCGAGTATTGCTCGATGTCGCGCTCAATTTCGGTCCGGTCGCGGCGCACCAGGGTGCCGTCTTTTTCAAACGGCTCAATCAGTTGCAAGATGCCACCCACATCTTCATGGGTGGCCTCGCGAAGTTCTTCCAGCTTCTCGTCCACCACCATGGTGCCTATGCCGTCGTGCATATAAATTTCAAGCAACAAAGCACCATCGACAGCGAAGGGCAAAATGTGGCTGCGCTCCACCCCGCCTTCGCACGCTTTGACGCAATGTTGCAGATAGAAGGCGAGGTCGGAGGGTTCGTCCGGCGCAGGCAATCCCGCCAGCAGGCGTTTGGCATCGGCCAGCGACAACTCGGTGTCTATCGGGTTGTCGTCCGAGGCAGGTTCAGCGGGACGCTGTCGGATGCCCGGTGTTTCCGTCACAAACAACAGTTTGTCGGCCTGCAAGGCGATGGCCACCGAAGTCGCCACCTCTTCCATGGTCAGGTTAAAGGCTTCTCCGGTGGGTGAAAAGCCCAGCGGTGAGAGCAACACCAAAGAGCCCAGTTGCAGGGTCTGGTTGATGCCCGCCACATCCACTTTGCGCACCAGACCGGAATGTTGAAAGTCGACCCCGTCCACCACACCCACCGGGCGGGCGGTCAGGAAATTGCCCGAAATCACCCGCACCGTGGCCCCGGCCATCGGGGTGTTGGGCAAGCCCATGCTGAAGGCGGCCTCGATTTCGTAGCGCAGTTGACCCGCCGCTTCCTGGGCGCAATCCAGCGCCACTTCGTCGGTGATGCGCATGCCGTGCGAATAGCGGGGGGTGTGGCCTTTAAGGCGCAGCTGTTCATTGATCTGGGGCCGAAACCCGTGCACCAACACGATTTTGACGCCCATGCTTTGGATCAGGGCGATGTCTTGAGCCAGATTGGGCAGCTTGCCGGCCTGCAGCGCTTCACCGGCCAGGCCGACCACAAAGGTCTTGCCCCGGTGCATGTGGATGTAGGGGGCAACCGACCTGAACCACGGGACAAAGGTGAAGTTGAAGACAGCAGACATGGTGGGCGAGGCAAGGGATAATCACTGATTGTCCCTCAAACCAGCGCCATTTTTTGCCCCGTGAGCTTGCTGCCCCAGATTGACTTCCCCGACCACTTGCCCGTGTCTGCCCGACGGGCCGAAATCGAGCAGGCCATGCGCGACCATCAGGTCATCATCGTCTGCGGCGAGACCGGGTCTGGCAAGACCACACAATTGCCCAAAATCGCCTTGGCCTTGGGTCGCGGGGCACGCCCTGAAGGGCAGCGCCCCAAACTGATCGGCCACACCCAACCCAGGCGCATCGCCGCCAGCTCGGTGGCCAAACGAATCTCTCAAGAGTTGCAAACCCCGCTGGGTGAGGTGGTGGGCTACAAGGTTCGCTTCCAAGATCGCTTGAGCCCCGGGGCCCGCATCAAGCTCATGACCGACGGCATTTTGCTCGCAGAGACCCAGCGCGACCCTCTGTTGCGAGCCTACGACACCCTGATCATCGATGAAGCGCATGAGCGCAGTTTGAACATCGATTTTTTGCTGGGGTATCTGCGCCAGCTCTTGCCCCGCCGACCCGACCTCAAACTCGTGATCACCTCGGCCACCATCGATGCCGAGCGATTTGCCCGCCATTTCGCCTCCAAGCAAGGGCCAGCCCCGGTGATCATGGTCTCAGGCCGCAACTACCCTGTTGAGCAGCGCTATCGCCCCTATGAAGAAAGCCGTGAATACGGGCTGAACCAGGCGGTGTGTGACGCGGTGGACGAATTGTGGGCGGGCGGAACCGGTGGGGATATTCTGATTTTTTTGCCTGGCGAGCGGGAAATCCGCGATTTTTCCGATCATTTGCGGGGCCATTTGGCCCATCAGGCCCTGACCCGCGATGCCGAGATCATGCCTTTGTTTGCCCGTCTGTCGCAGGCCGAGCAAGACCGAGTGTTTGAGTCCTCTGGCCGACGGCGCATTGTGCTGGCCACCAATATTGCTGAAACTTCGCTGACTGTGCCGGGCATACGGCATGTGATCGATGTCGGCACTGCCCGGGTCAAACGCTACAGCATACGCAGCAAGGTGGAACAGCTGCAGATTGAGCCCATCAGTCAGGCCGCAGCCAATCAACGGGCCGGGCGATGTGGGCGCGTGGCCGACGGCATATGCATCCGCCTCTATGAAGAATCCGATTTTCAGGGGCGACCTCGATTCACCGATCCGGAAATTTTGCGCAGTTCTCTGGCGGGCGTGATCTTGCGCATGAAGTCCTTGGGCCTGGGGGATGTCGAGGCCTTTCCATTCATCGACCCCCCTTCATCACGTGCCATCGCCGACGGCCATCAATTGCTCAATGAGCTGGGCGCGGTCGATGAGGACCAACAATTGACGCCGTTGGGGCGTGAACTGGCCCGCTTGCCTCTCGATCCGCGCATCGGCCGCATGATCCTGGAGGCCCGCAGCAGGGGCGCCCTGGACGAAGTCCTGGTGATCGCCAGTGCCTTATCGGTTCAGGATGTCCGTGACCGCCCCCCGCAAGCCCAGGCCCAGGCGGATCAGCAGCATGCCCGCTTCAAGGACGACAAGAGCGAATTCAGCGGCCACCTTCATCTTTGGCGCTGGCTTGGCGAAGCGCGCGGCGGACATGGCCAGTCGCACAAGCTCTCCAACCGGCAATATGAGCAATTGCTGCGCTCCAGCTACATCCATGTGCGCCGCGTGCGCGAGTGGCGCGACGTACACAGTCAATTGTTGACCGTGGTGACCGAGCAGGGTTGGAAGCTCAACCCCACACCCGCCAGCTATGAGCAAATCCACCTCTCTATGCTCTCTGGCTTATTGGGCCATATCGGTTGCAAAGTGGACGAGCAAGATGTTTATCTGGGTGCACGCGGCATCAAGTTCTATCGGCATCCCGGGGCCCATTTGCGCAAAAAACCAGGCCGCTGGCTGGTGGCGGCTGAATTGGTCGACACGACCCGCCTGTTCGGGCGAGGCTTGGCGGCCATCGAGCCCGCCTGGCTGGAGGAGATCGGGGCGCACCTGCTGAAAAAGCAATGGCTGGACCCGCACTGGGACAAGCGCGGGGCCGAGGTGGTCGCTTTTGAGCGCGCCACCCTCTATGGCTTGGTGGTTTACAGCGGCAGGCGTCGGCCTTACGCGGCGGTAGACCCGGTGGGGGCGCGCGAAATCTTCATTCGGGAAGGCTTAGTGGCCGGGGCTTGGGACGGCAAGCTGCCCTTTTTGCAGGCCAACCGGAAATTGGTCAGGCAGGTTCAAGAGATCGAGCACAAGTCGCGCCGACAGGATGTATTGGTCGATGAGGAATTGATATACGCCTATTACGATGCCCACATCCCCGCCATGGTGTGCAACGCCCGTGATCTGGAATCATGGTGGGGCAAGGCGTCTAAAGACCAGCCCAAGCTGCTCTTCATGGACCGCGAAGACCTGATGCGCCATGAGGCCTCCAGTGTGACCGCTCAGGCCTTCCCCAGGGTGATCCGCTTGGGCGGCGTCGATTGCGCCACTGAATATTTGCACGCACCCGGCGACCCCCGCGATGGCCTGACCGTGACGGTGCCGCTGTTCGTGCTCAATCAGGTCTCTGAAGACCGTTGCGAATGGCTGGTGCCGGGCATGCTCAAAGACAAAGTACATGCCCTGCTCAAGAGCTTGCCGCAAAAGCCCCGTTCCCGGTTTGTGCCATTGCCAGAAAGTGCGGCCAAGTTGGCACTGGAGCTGGGGGCAGACGCCGTCTTTGGGCAAGGCTCCCTGACCGATGCGCTCTTGCAGCGGGTGCGACAGCAGACCAGCCTCGATGTCAAACGGGCAGATTTCAAGCTCGACATGGTGCCGCCTCATCTCTTCATGCACCTGCGAGTCGTCGATGAACATGGCCGTCAATTGGGCTCAGGGCGCAACTTGGGCGCCTTGCGCGCCGAGTGGGGGCATCAGGCCCGGGGCGCCTTCCAGGCCCTGGCGCAGCTCAAGTCAGGTTTGGGCACAGGGCAGCCGCAGGGTCAGACCGAAGCTGCAAGCACACCCGACGCCGATGTCATTCAGGCCAAGCCCGCCCCCTCAGTCGCATCCAAAGCCGCTGGGGGGGCTGCCGACGCCTCGGCTGGCCCCTACACCGCATGGACCTTTGGTGAGTTGCCGGAATTGATGGAAATCCGCAAGGGCGGGCAAACCTTGATCGGCTTTCCGGCGCTGGTCGATCAGGGCACGGCCGTTTCGATCGAGGTGTTTGACGAGCCCGAGGTTGCAGCCAAAAAACACCTCTCGGGCCTGCGCCGTCTGTTTGCCCTGCACCTGAAAGACGCGCTCAAATATCTGGAAAAGAACATCCCTGACTTGCAAAAAATGGCAGTGGCCTATATGACTTTGGGCGGGCAAGATGAGTTGCGCCAACAAATCATCGATCTGGCGCTGGATCGGGCCTTTTTGCAGGAGCCTTTGCCCAGCGATGCCGATGGCTTTAAGCGGCGGTTGGAGGAGGGCCGTGGTCGTCTGACACTGATCGCCAACGAGGTCGCCAGGCTATGTGCGCTGGTGCTGTCTGAATATGCCACCGCCCACAAAAAGATCCGCGACAGCAAGGGCTTGGGGGATGCCGCTGCCGATGGGGCCCAGCAGTTGCAAAGGCTGATGGGTAAGCACTTTGTGCGCGACACCCCCTGGGCACAGATGCAGCATCTGGTGCGCTACCTCAAGGCCATCACCTTGCGCCTGGACAAATGCCGCAGCGACCCGGCACGTGACGCCCAGCGCATGGCCGAAGTGCGGGCCCAAGAGCAACGCTATTGGAGGTTGGTCGCCGAGCGCAAAGGGGTGACCGACGAACGCATGCTGGAGTTCCGCTGGTTGCTGGAGGAGTTGCGGGTGAGTTTTTTTGCGCAAGAGTTGCGCACCCCGCAGCCCGTGAGCATCAAGCGGCTCGACAAAGCCTGGAGCCAACTGGGCTGAGCCCGGGCCGCTGATGAAGTGCCCTCAGAGCCGGGCCAATCTTTGCAGCGCCACTTGCAGGGTCTCGTCTTTTTTGGCAAAGCAAAAGCGGATGATGCGCTGGTCAAATCCATCGGCGTAAAAGGCCGACAGGGGGATGGCGGCGACCCCGATCTCGCGGGTCAACCATTGGCAGAATTCCGACTCGCTCAGATTCTTTTCGGGCACGCCCAAGCCATCGATGCGCGCGCACTGAAAGTAGCTGCCCTCGCTGGGCAAGAGGCTGAATTTCGTTTTGGACAAACCAGCCCGGAACAAATCGCGCTTGCGCTGATAAAAAGACGGCAATTGCAAATAGGGCCGGGGGTCGGCCATGTAAGCGGCCAAACCATATTGGACCGGGGTGTTCACGGTAAACACATTGAACTGATGGACTTTGCGGTACTCGACCGTGAAAGAGGCGGGGGCGGCACAATAAGCCACTTTCCATCCCGTCACATGATAGGTTTTGCCGAAACTGGAAATCACAAAGGCACGCTCGGCCAGAAGGGGAAAGCTCGCGACACTGATGTGTTGCAGCGGCTCATAAACCATGTGCTCATAGACCTCGTCCGAGAGCAAAATGACCGAGGTTGGTGCCAGAATCTCTTGCAACCTCAGCATTTCTTCGCGCGTCCAGACGGTGGCGCTGGGGTTATGAGGCGTATTGATCATCATCAGCCGTGTGCGCGGCGTGATCGCAGCCGCGATGCGATCAAAGTCGGGCCTGAAGGTGCCCGGGGTCAGCGGCACCCGCACCACGGTGCCTCCGGCCAGCTCGATGTTGGGGATGTAGCTGTCGTAGCAGGGCTCCAACACAATCACCTCGTCGCCAGGCCGAACCACGGCCAGTACGGCGTTGATGATGGCCTGGGTGGCCCCGGCCGTGACCGTGATCTCGTTTTGCACGTCATAACGGCGACCGTAAAGTCGCTCGACCTTGTCGGCGATGGCTTGTCGCAACTCCAGCACCCCGAGCATGGAGGGGTATTGATTCAAGCCCCGGCGCATGGCGTCGGTGACCGCATCAATCAGCCTGGGGTCACAGTCAAAGTCTGGGAAGCCTTGGCCCAGATTGACGGCCTGGTGTTCCAGCGCCAGCGCCGACATCACGGTGAAGATGGTGGTGCCCACATGGGGCAGTTTGGATTCAATGGCGGGGGTCATGGAAAAAACTTCAAAGTTCGTAATCGGTGTCTCTGCCTTCCAGGGCCTTGAGCACCAGCTCGCGGTTCAGTCGAGGGCTCAGCATCTGGGCAAATTCCAACACAAAGTGTCTCAGGTAACTGCCTTTTTTGAAGGCCACCCGAGCCATATTGGAGCCGAACAGCTGGCCGGCGGGGCGGTGTGTGAGGATGTCAGGCAGACCGTCTTGCACCGCCATTTCGGCCACGATGCCCACTCCCATGCCCAGGCTGACATAGGTTTTGATCACATCAGAGTCAATGGCTTCAAGCGCAATTCTGGGCTGCAAGCCATGCAGTGCAAAGGCTTGGTCTATGCGCGAGCGGCCCGTGAACGAGGGGTGATAGGTCACCAAAGGGTATTCGGCCAACCGCTCCAGGCTGACCTGCCTGGCCGTGGCCAAGGGGTGCTCGCGCGGCATCACCAACTCATGTTGCCATTCGTAGCAGGGCAGGGTGACCAATTCGGGGTAGTTGGCCAATGATTCTGTGGCCATGCCGATTTCAGCCACCTCCTCAATGATCATCCGGGCCACCTGATCGGGTGAGCCCTGGTGCAAGCTGACCGTCACATCCGGATACGCCTCGCGCAGTTGAGCCACCGGTTTGGGCAAGACATAACGGGCTTGGGTGTGGGTGGTGGCGATCGACAAGGTGCCGTAGTTTTGCGTGCTGTACTGCTGCCCTATGCGGCGCAAGTTGTTCACTTCCCGCAAAATCAGGTCTATGCTCTTGAGCACATGTTGACCGGGCTCCGTGACGCGTTTGAGCCGCTTGCCGTGTCGGGTGAAGATATCTATGCCGAGTTCTTGCTCCAACTCGATGATGGCCTTGGACACCCCGGGTTGCGAGGTATGTAAGGCTTTGGCGGCTTCGGTCAGGTTCAATTGACGCCTGACGGCCTCTTGGACGAATCTGAATTGGTGCAGGTTCATAACCTGAAATTATATGAAGGAAGCTCTACAAAACCCGCTGCATGGAAGTTTTGCCCCAAATCGGGATGCCATGCAAGGCGGATTTGGCCGCAGATATCTGGATATCTTGGCAAGAAATCCAACGAAGCAGAGTTCCCGGGTTTGGGATGAAACGATGCATGGGGTTTTACAGAGCTTCCTCAAATCATATGATCCAGTGCGATTTGGCATGAGATTTCAGTCACTCTGGGGTCCTCGCCCAAAGATGGCAACACCTCCAGCTTGACGGCAGGGTGTTGTGACCGCAGATCAGCCACGATGGCGGGCAAGTCTTCTCTGGCATGTCGCCCCATGCCCAGAAACATGGGCAAGATCCGGATGTGCCCGGCCCCGGCAGAGATCAGTTGGGCCACGCACAGTGGCAGCTCAGGCTCGGTCAGTTCCAGGTAGGCGCAGCGCACGATCAGGTCTGGCTGCAAAGCCAGCAAGCGGCGTTGAACCGCTTCGATGGGGGCGTGCCACAAGGGGTCTCTGGACCCATGGGCGAACAAGACGATGGCAGTTTTCATTGGCGTAAGACCAGCCAGCCAAAGGCCAGCAGTGAAATCATGGTGTAAATCATGCCCGGCAGGGCAGCCGCCAACCAGGGCGACCAGAGCCGCAGATTGCCGATGTGACCGAACACATTGTTGAGCAGAAAAAAGCTGACGCCCACCATCACACCGATGAACACCAGATTGGCGATTTGGCCCGAGCGGAAATGCAAATAGGCGAATGGCAGAGCCAGCACGATCATCACCAGACAACTGATGGGGTAAAACACCTTGTTCCAGAACACAATCTCATAGCGCTGGCTGCTCTGATCGTTGGCTTGCAAGTATCGGATGTATTGAAACAAGTCCCAGGTGCGCATGCGGTCTGGGTTGAGCAGGGCCACCGACACCATTTCAGGCGTGACCCGGGTCTGCCAACGCCACACATTCATATGCGTCAGAGGCTGAGACAGATCATCAGTGGCCTGGTTTTGAAACTCGCGACGCTGCACCCCTTTGAGCAGCCACTCATTGGTATTGCTCTGGTATTCCCCGCGATCGGCCTGTGTCATGCTCTTGAACCGGCCCAGCGCATCGAATTCGTAGATGCGTACCCCCAGGATTTCTCCGTTGATGTCTGTCGAGCGGATATGGATGGTTTGTTGCCAGGCCTCGCCCCGTTCGCGCAACCATGCACCGGTGTTGCCGATGACGGACTCTCCCATGGCTCTGGCCTTGTAGCTTTGGGCTTTTCGCTCGGCCCAAGGCGCGAGATAGTCGCCCATGACCCACGTCAGGGCGATGAAGATCAGCCCCAGACGAGCCAATTGCCGCAAAGCCGCATACGGGCCCAATCCGGAGGTGCGCAAAATGGTGAATTCAGAGCTCTGGGCCAGCCTGGCCATGACAAAAACGGTGCCGATCAGCACGGTGATGGGCAATAGTTCGTAGAGGTGGTTAGGAATCAGCAAAACCAGATAAACCATGGCCTGCCCATAGCCGTAACCCAAAGCCTGTTTTTGTTGGATGACCTTGAGCTCTTCGATCAGGTCAAAGAAAAAGAAGAGGGCCAAAAAGCCCAGAGTGACAGTGGCCACCGACAAATAAATGTCGCGGTCGATCAATTTGCGCAAAGTGCTCATGCGGCCCCCTTGCCAGGCCTGAAGCGCCAATGCCAATGGTGGTGGCGCACAGTCAATATGGCCAAACTGGCCAGCGTGAGGCTGCCGTGCAAAGCCATCAGATGACGCAACCAGTGGGATTGTCCATTGGCGATCCAAGACTGGCCCAGATTGATCAGGTTGTAATACACGATGAAAGTGAACAAACCCAGGAGGATTTGTCCGCCCCTGGCCGCCCTGGGGTTGACTCGGGCGGCTGCGACGGCCATCAGACACAAATTGACTGCCGCCCATAAAAGCCCGGCACGCCAGGCCAGTTCGGCCTGGGCAAAGCGGTCGGCGTTGCGCCACAAATCGATGCTGGATGTGGCCTGGGCCGTGTATTGGGGCGCCATCCTGGGGGCGGTGTCTATGCGCGTGTCCAGGCGTTGGAATTCCACCATCCGCGCGCTGCTGTCATGCTCGGACAACTCCAGCCTTTGTCCATTTTCCAGCACCAAAAACCGCTCTCCCTCTATATCGGTCAACCGGCCCGAACGGGCCGATGTGATGGTGCGCCGCTCTGGGTCTGCGCTGGCGATAAAGACATTGCGGGCGGGCTGTCCATCGATGGTGTTTTTGTCGATGAAAAAAACCCGCTGGCCGCTGGCGGAAGATTGGAACAAACCGGGAGAGACCCGCTCCAGGTCGCCACGCTGCCGATAACGCTCTCGCAGCTCCTGGTTTTGTTGATGGGTCCAAGGCCAGACCCAGAACGCCAGAACGAAGATCAACAACCAAACCGGCCATGAAAAACGCCAAATCGGTCGCAACAAGCCCAGCAAACCGATCCCGCTGCTGACCCAAATCACCATCTCGCTGTCCCGAAACAGGCGCGACAGGCAGGCCCCCACCGACAGAAAAAGGCTGAGGGTGAGTATGAGGTGCAAATTACCCAGCAGGGTGTAGCCCAGAATCAGGCTCACCTCAGAGGGGTTGACCGCCCCCTTGCTGGCCTGCCCCAGGGTGCGGATCAGCATCATGGTCAGGACGACGGTGACCAGCACCACCAGGGTGGCGCTGAAAGTCCGCATCAATTCCTGGCGTAATGAGGAATGGAATAACATAGGCCGAATTGTTGGAAGTGATGAATTATGACCCCTGAACTCAAGACCTTGAACCTGGCCCAGGCCGCCCAAGTGAAAACCGACCTGTTGGTGGTGGTTTTATCGTCCAAGTCGCCCGAGGCCCAGTCGCCGCTGGGTGCCTGGATCCACCAGGCGGTCAAGGCCAAAGACCTGGAGCTGACCCAGATGGGGCAGACATTGCAAGGCTATCGCCCCCCCGGTGTGATGGCGCGCCGGGTGCTGGTATTGACCAGTGCCGATGCCCCGGCCGCCAAGTGGCGGGGTGCCCTGCAAACAGCGCTGCAATCGGCCAAGCTGGCTCAACACGAGCACGCCTGTGTGGTACTGCCCAGTGGGGATCCCACCAGCGTCGAGGCCACCCTCTTGGCGGTCCACGACGCCAGCTATGTGTATACCGCCACCAAACCGAGTGCCAAGACCAGCCGCTTGAAGCGCTGTGTGTTGGGGGTGCCTCTGGCCAAAGCCTCCATGGGGGCGTTCGAGCGCGCCCGGGCCCGCGCTTTGGGCGTTGATCTGGCGCGCGAGTGGGGCAATCGCCCCGCCAACCACGCCACCCCCAGCCACCTGGCCAAGGTCGCCCAGGAATTGGCCCGCCACAAGCGGGTCAGCTGCCAGGTGCTGGGGCCGCGCGAGGTGGCCAAGCTGGGCATGGGCTCATTCATGTCTGTGGCCCAGGGCTCGGCCCAATCTCTCAAGTTCATTGTTTTGCAATACAACGGCGCGCCCAAATCGAAAGCGCCCACAGTGCTGGTGGGCAAGGGCATCACCTTTGACACCGGTGGCATTTCACTCAAGCCCGGGCCGGGCATGGATGAGATGAAGTTTGACATGTGTGGTGCCGCCAGCGTGCTGGGCACTTTCCGGGCGTTGGCCGAGTTGCAACCGGCGCTGAATGTGGTGGGTCTGATTCCCGCTTGCGAAAACATGCCCGATGGCCTGGCGGTCAAACCGGGCGATGTCGTCACCAGCATGAGCGGGCAAACCATCGAGATCCTCAACACCGATGCCGAAGGACGCCTCATTTTGTGCGATGCCCTCACTTATGCCGAGCGCTTCAAGCCCCGGGCGGTCATCGACATTGCCACCCTGACCGGGGCCTGCGTGATTGCCCTGGGCCATGTGCGCTCCGGCATGTATGCGACCGACGATGCATTGGCGGGGGCGCTGCAAAGCGCCGGAGAGTCGGCGCTCGACCCTTGCTGGCGCATGCCGCTCGATGATGAATATGCCGAGGGCCTGAAATCGAATTTCGCCGATGTGGCCAATGTGGCCGATCGCGCCGCCGGTTCGGTCACAGCGGCCAAGTTCCTGCAACGGTTCGCCCAAAAGTACCCTTGGGCGCATCTGGACATCGCCGGGTCAGCCTGGAAAAGCGGTGCGGCCAAAGGGGCCACCGGTCGTCCGGTGGGGCTGTTGCTGCACTATTTGCTGGATCACGCCCAGGCATGACCGAGGTTGCTTTTCATTTCAATGTGTCCCAGCGGATGCCCTATGTGTGCAGACTGCTGCGCAAGGCCACGCAAAGCCAGGCCCGGGTGACCGTGGTCGCGCCCGAGCCTCAGTTGCGCCACCTCGACGCGCAGCTATGGACTTTTGAGGCCGATGCCTTCGTCGCCCATTGCCTGTGGGATGCCCCCGATCATGTGCGCTGTGTCTCACCGGTGGTGCTCGCACCCGCCGAATTCCTGGCCCTCTCACCCCATCGAGAGGTGCTGGTTCATTGGGGGGGGCAAGAGCCGCCCTCAGGGTTTGAGAGTTACCAGCGGCTGATCGAATTGGTCAGTACCGATGAAGCCGATCGGGTGGTGGCCAGACAACGCTGGAAACACTATGCGGACCGAGGCTATCCGATGATTCGTTATGATGTGTCACAGGTTAAGGTTTAGTTTTTTTTTGACATCCAAGGAGATTTTTGTGAAAACCAAAATGTATTGGCTTGCATTCACCCTCTTGGCTTTGGTAGGTTGTTCCAAAGAGCCCAAGGAAACCGTCGTCAAAATCGGCCACGTGGGCCCCATCAGCGGCCCCATCGGCCATTTGGGCAAAGACAACGAAAACGGTGCCCGTCTGGCCATTGAGGAGCTCAATGCCAAGGGCATCGTGCTGGGCGGCAAGAAAGTCAAGTTCGAGCTCTTGGCGGAGGATGACGCGGCCGATCCCAAGCAGGGCACAGCCGTGGCACAGAAACTGGTCGACCAGAAAGTGTCAGGCGTGGTGGGGCATTTGAACTCGGGCACCTCCATCCCGGCCTCAAAGATTTACAGCGACGCCGGTATCCCGCAGATCACCCCCTCATCCACCAACCCCACCTTAACCCGTCAAGGCTTTAAAACCACCTTCCGCGTGGTGGCCGACGATGTCCATTTGGGCGGCACGTTGGGCCGCTACGCCTTCAACGACATACAGGGCAAATCCATCGCCATCATCGACGACCGCACCGCCTATGGTCAGGGGGTTGCCGATGAATTTGAAAAGGCGGCCAAAGCGGCCGGTGCCAATGTGGTGGGGCGTGAGTTCACCAACGACAAGGCCACCGACTTCATGCCCATTTTGACCAAGTTGCAGGGCAAGAAGCCCGATGTGGTCTTTTTTGGCGGCATGGATGCTGTCGGCGGGCCCATGCTGAAACAGATGTTGTCGCTGGGCATGGCGGCTAAATTCATGGGCGGCGACGGCATTTGCACCAATGAATTGCCCAAACTCGCTGGAGCGGCCCTCAAAGACGAACAAGTCGTGTGTGCCGAAGCCGGTGGCGTGGAAGGCGCGGCCAAGCAAGGCATGGAAGAATTTGGCGCTCGTTTCAAAAAGCGCTTTAACGACGACGTCAAGCTCTACGCCCCCTATGTCTATGACGCGGTCAATGTGATGGTGGCGGCCATGGTGAAAGCCGACTCGAGCGACCCGGCCAAATACCTGCCGGTCTTGGCCAAAACCGAAGGCTATGCCGGCGTGACCGGCACCATCTCTTTTGACGAAAAAGGCGACATCAAAAACGGTGCCCTCACGCTCTACACCTTCAAGGGCGGCGCACGCGAGGCCATCGCCGTCAAGCGCTGACACTTGCATCCATGGCAAGGGCTGAACTCAGTCCATGCCATCCCACTCAACAGGGCCTTCGGGCCCTTTTTTCATGGCCGCATGGCCCTGGCAGACCGATGGCCTTGGGTCATCCATCCGAGGGTTCGTTCAAGCCCAATATGCGCCCGTCAACGCCCCATCAGTCTGGGCCAGACGGGTTCTTCCACAGCGATGGCCTGCTGGTCATCTGCGATGGGGTTGAGCTTGGTGGGCCGGGGTCTGGAAAACAAAGCCAGGCCCTCGTAGTCTTGATCAACCCTGGCAAAAGGCAAAACCAGGTGCCCCCAGTCGTCGTAATCCTTCAAGGTTTCTTTGGTGCCGGTTTTGTTCAGGTCTATGCTCAGGGCAGACGAGTTGAGCGCATGGCTCAGGTCCCAGTCGGCATAGGCCGTGCCATTTCGGCGGCCCCGCCCCACATTGTCGGCTTCATAAAGGGTGTTTTCGTCCAAGTCCGTGCTCGAACCGTTGGAATAGTTGATGACGAAATTCGTCGGGTCGCCGCAGGGCGTGGCCACAGTCAGCCATGTGCCGCACAGGTCGGCCAGGGTCGCCGTCGAGGGCGCATTGGCGAAAAAATTCCACCTCTCATAGGCGGTGCTCGCTGTCGGGTCCGGGTCCAGGCCATAGGCATACAGGTAATTCATCACACTCCAATAATTGGGCTTGTAGTTGGTATTTTCATTGCCGCCGTGCCTCAAGCCCAGGTTATGCCCCAGCTCGTGCATGAGGGTGCTGGCCTGGTAATTGGTGGCCAAGTGCGGGTAGGTGATGTTGGCGGCGCTCAGGTTGCACCCGCCCAGCGTCACAATCAGGTCATTCCCGTTCAATTCAGCCACACCGCCACTGCCACATGCGCCGCTGGTCTTTTGTGAGCTGCCAAAGAGCGCGTAATGAAACACATTCATGCGGCGCAATTCCATGTAATCTGCCTTCCAGTCATAAATGGTCCTTCGGCTGCTGGTGTTGCTGCTACAGTTGTAAAGGGTGCTGGTGCTATCGCCGAAATTCACACATCTCTCATAGGGCACCTTCGGGTTGCCTTGCCCCAGGTTGAAATTGGCGGGTGAAAAACTGGCGCTAAAGGCCGTGCCGGCATCGATCCACACTTTGATGCCCTGGGCACTGAAGGCGTCGACCACCTTTTGCAAGGCCGCTTGGCGGGGAACGATGCCTGCATCGGTCGAGTCCATATGGTCCAGCTCAATAAAAATGTCCCGGGTGCCCACCTTGGCCCCCATGGCGTAGAGGTCCATGCCGGCATAAGTGCCCCCTGCCACTTCGGCAGAGTCTGGAATGCCGTCTTGATCTGTGTCTTGCACATTGGCACCGATGTCGTTTCTTCCCCCCGGCGTGACCCAGTCCACGCTGATCCAGTCGGCCGCGCTGTCGGTGTCCTTATCCACGGTTTTGTAAGGGAAGGGCCGAACGATGCTTTTGCTCGTCTCAGTTTGCAGATTGACTTTGGGCAGGGCCGCCACACTCGATCCATTCCAACTGCCGCTGGTCGGCACATCGGTGCTGGAGCCAAAACGGACAAAATCGACGGTGGCACCCGCTTTCAGCAACTCGACGAAACCGCTTTCTTCCCAGTAGGGAATGTTGTTGCCATTGATGATCCTGATGTTTTGGCTGCCTCGTTGAGCAAGCCTGTTGTAATTGCCCGAGACGATCACATGACTGTCTGCAGCCAGAAGTATGTTGGGCAAGGCGAAGGTGTTAGGGGCTATCGTGAATAAGGCGATGTCGACACTGGTCGATTTAAAACTGTATTCGCTCAAGTTGATCGGGCTGGATGTGGGGTTATAAATCTCAAACCAGCACACCACGTAGCAAGACGAGACCTCGGTGATCAGCAACTCACTGCGTGCGGGCGGTGGAACCACACTGAGCGTCACGGCATCGCTGGTTAGGGTGCCTTGCGCATTGCTGATGGTGACGCTGTATTGCTTACCGTCGTCGGCCAAGGTGGCCGTGAAGCGGTAACTGCTGCCGGTGGCCCCTGCAATGGCGCTGCCATTCATTTTCCACTGATAACTCAGGCTGGGCCTGCCGTCGGCGCTCACGCTGAACTGGGCCATTTGGCCGTTCACCACGGTCTGTGGCGTGGGGGCGGTGTTGATGAAAGGCGATGCCTGCTTCACCGTTAAGATGGCCGACACACTGCTGCGGGTGCCCGATGGGCCCTTGATCTCGACACTGTACTGGGTGTGGTCGTCGGCCAAAGTGGTCGCAGCGGTCGTGTACTGGGCGGATGTGGCCCCCGCGATGGCAGCCCCATTTTTCTTCCACTGATAGTTCACCACGCCATAGTCGTTGGCCGCCACACTAAAGGTGGCCGCATCCCCCTCGTAGACCGAGGTGTTCGCGGGTTGCAGCGTGATGTCGGGCCCCTGAGGCGCTGAGCTTGCGCCACCACCTCCGCCACAACCCGCCAAAAGCAACACCAAGACAAACACAGATGCCTTGCAATTGAGTTTCATGTCGATTCAATAGGAAATTCAAAAAGTGCATTAAATTATCACAAAATGACGCATAAATCTTCAATAAAGTAATAAAATAATACTGAAATCGGCGTCCGTTCAGGCCAGGCATGGGCGTGCCTAGCTAGGGGAGGCCGTTGGGGGTGGTCTCGCTTTGTTATGATGAAAAATCAGGCTTCAGCCCATGGTGGTTGGCCCCGACAGTCATGAATCGCAGCGAACTTGTGCACCGACTCTCTACCCACGCCGCGTATGACTTGGTGGTGGTTGGGGGCGGTGCGACCGGTTTGGGCGTGGGGCTCGATGCCGCCTTGCGGGGCTTTTCGGTGCTGGTGCTCGACGCTCATGACTTTGGTGGCGGCACTTCTTCGCGCTCAACCAAACTGCTGCACGGTGGGGTGCGCTATCTGGCGCAAGGCCATTGGCCATTGGTCCGGGAGGCATTGCGAGAACGCCAAAATGTCCTGCACAATGCGCCCCACCTCTCCCATCCCTTGCCCTTTGTGCTGCCCGCCTATCAATGGGGACAACTCTTGTTCTGGGGTTTGGGGCTAAAACTCTACGAATTTCTGGCAGGCCAAGCCGGTCTGGGGGCCACCCAGTGGCTGTCACCCCAAGAGACCCTCCAGGCGCTGCCCGGCTTGCAAGCCAAGGGCCTGCGCGGCGGCATCTTGTATTGGGACGCCCAGTTTGACGACGCCCGCTTGGCGCTGGCGCTGGCCCGCAGCATCGAGCAAGCCGGTGGCCTGCCCCTCAACCATGCCGAAGTCTGCGACATATCGGGGGGCCATGGCCAGTCTTTTGTCTTGACGGTGCAAGACAGGCAAGAGGGGGTCAAGGCCCAGGTTCAGGCGAGGGCGGTGGTGAACGCCACTGGGGTGTGGGTCGATGAATTCCGGCAAAAAATGCATACCGACCGCTCGGCCTTGCGCCCTGAGCGGATGGTCACTCCCAGTCAGGGGGTGCATATGGTCGTCGACCGAAAATTCATGCCGGCAGACCACGCCATGCTGGTGCCGCACACCCAGGATGGCAGGGTCTTGTTCATCGTCCCCTGGATGGGGTCCGTCCTACTGGGCACTACCGACACGCCCAGGGCCGATCTGCCACGCGAGCCGCAGCCCTTTGACCACGAGATCGAATTCATTTTGTCCGAGGCCTCCAAATACCTCTCTCAACCCGTGCGGCGCGAAGACATACAAAGCATCTGGGTGGGGCTGCGCCCCTTGGTGGCCCCGCAGCAAGGCGGCACGCCAACCAGGCAACTTTCCCGCGAGCACCTCATCGTCACGGATCACAGCGGGCTCATCAGCGTCACCGGTGGCAAATGGACCACCTACCGAGCCATGGCCGAATCGGTCTTGCACGCCTGCTTTGACGCCGGGGTGTTGCCCTCGCGCCCTGGTGGCCAGACCGTGAATCATGCGTTGTCAGGGGCAAACGGGGGGGCCGACCCGGCGTCGCCCATCCACCAAGCGCCCGGCCCCCACCTCTATGGACAGTGTTGGGTCGAGGTTCAGCGCTGTCCGGGGCACGATCAGGTCATCGGCATGGGCTTGACACAAGCCATGGTGCGCTATGCCGCGCGTTGCGAGTACGCCTGCACGGTGGAAGATGTGCTGGCCCGGCGTTGGCGGGCCTTGTTTCTGAACGCGCGTGAGGCCATGGTCATGGCACCGACCGTGGCCCGGATTTTGAGTGAAGAAACCGAGACAGACCCCCAATTGGAAGGCTTCATGCAGTTGGCCTCGGCTTACATGCTGAAGGCCCCTTAAGGAAGCTCTGCCATACCCCATCCGACGTTTCATCCCGAACTCGGGCGCCTTGCTTCGTTGGACTTTTTGCAGATATCTTCGGAAATATGCGGCGAAATTCACCTTGCATGGCATCCTGATTTTGGGCGAAACTTGCACGCAGCGAGTTTTGCAGGGCTTCCTTAATCGAGTGACTCAGAGCCTGAAAAATTCAACTCCACTTTGGCTCCGCTGGGGTCATGGCAAAACAATTGCCACGGCCCGCCCTCGCGATGCTGCAATTGATAGGGGTAGCCCCAAGCGTCAAAACGGGCTTTCACCGCTTTCAAATTCTGCGTGGTAAATGCCATGTGGTCGATCACCCCGGCAGCCGGGTTGGGCAGGGGTCGATCAAAATACAAATGCAGCACAGCGGTTTCACCGGCATACAACCAGGCACCGGGAAAGCCCAGTTCGGGGCGGTACCCCGCTTTGAGTCCCAGCAATTTTTCATAAAAATCCAATGCGGCTTTCGGGTCATGCGAAATCGCCGTGAAATGGTTCATGCCGGTGATCATTTCAAGTTCCTTGGTGTCGATACGGGCCTGATTTTGGCTCAAAGAGGGATTGCTCGCCTGCTCACAACGTTCACGCTGTTCGCAGGCTCGGCCTTCGGCCCGCCGCCAGCGGCGTCCAAAACGCTGTCGCGTTTTGACCGAACCCGGGCGCGGGTTCTCACCCGCATCTCCCCGCCA
>JACCDW012058380.1_pt1 | contig 20968 bp, 48 predicted proteins | sample 7449781 | NCBI WGS metagenome assembly JACCDW01 (sample SAMN15323449, study PRJNA562643) | freshwater metagenome | isolation source: river surface water | place: USA:Blue River Watershed | collected 2017-08-18
AAAGATAAGTCATCCCGAAAACTTCAAGGGCAGGGGGGCGGAGCCTGCCCAAATATAATTTTAAGAAAAAACCCTTTGGATCATTTTACCATGAAAACCCCAATATTGTCAAGCATAAAATAAAAGAAAAAAAATTAAAAATAGATTCATTTTTTTCTCGACATTCCCCATGTGTTCTGGCATAATGGTTCCAGAATTAAGAAGGGAAGAGTCTCGATCCCAAACAACAGGACGAACAGGATGTCAAACTCCGAGGGTAGGGTATCCAACCCTGCCCAAATATAAATGGCTTGAGAACAAGTCTCATTATTGATTTATATGTAAAAAACCAATTCGATTTTAATATATTTTGATTTAAAAGTCAATTCTTTTTTTATTTAAAAGGGTTGGTGGTGGGGATACTGGTGGGAAAAATCAATTCAGAATAAACCGAATTAAGAAAAATAAAAACCCTTGGGGATGCCAAAACCTACTCCAACCATCCCCAAGGGTAAAACCATTTCTGGTTTTCACAATACAAAGTAACCAGCTTTGCATTGCTTAAAATTTGTAGTTTATTTTTGTTATCGCATTTTGAGATGTCAAATATTCAAACTATGGGGAATAGTATATAGGGTTTCTGGAATATTGCAAGAACTATTTTTCGTGTTGCAGTAAAAATACCACCATTAAGAATATAAAGATTAAAAGTATTTCTTCCATGTATAGAATGTATTTAGGATTGTGTTGTATGTGGAATTGTGTAATTCAGTATATTCCACAATATGTAATGTTTATTATATTCTAAACCATTTATTCCATTATTCCCTATACCAGAATAGTGCAATGCTCCCAATAGTGCCAAAATGCGCTAAACAGGTTGCCGTGCGTGATTGGATAAAAATTCCTATTGGTTATACACAACTATTAGATACGCACAATTAGAATTACCTATACATTCTAAACTAAAAGCAATTAGAATATAATATAATGTATGTGTGCTATACAGGTTGCGCGGCGTGATTAGGTAAAAGTTTTTATTGGTTATACACAACTATTAGATATGCGTAATTGAAGTTTGTTTTATATTAAATCATTTCAATTCCTTTTTCTTTGGTTTCCCAATATAAAATTATTCAATCCCTTTTTCTTATTCTGATATTCAACAACTTATGTTTTTTTTAGCAGTCCCCACAATGCCCCATTTTCACCCATATTTCCCCATGTTTTAAGGCATTTCAAACTCCATATCCGCTATTGCTTGGGCATCTGATGTTGTGCAACCTTCCTTTTCCAGTTCCTCTACTCTCCTTTTCCATTGTTCATGGTAGGGGGATTTTTCATGGCAAGCAGGATATTTTATATATTTCATTTGTTTTTTATTCCTCCCTGTATTTTGGGACATAATATCCATAGGGAATATGGGGATTTTGTTTCTCCCACCTTTCGAGTCTTTCCTTTCCATCGGATTCCTCCCTTTCTTTCTTTTCTTGGAAGTAACCTTCTGGATCGTCGTAGTAGTCTTTTTTCATACTTGTTGGATTCTCTCAAAAAACCTTTAGGTTGTCAATATTTTTATTCAATATTTTTGGTCTGATACATAGTGAATTTAATCTTTTGTTTAATATCACTATACAAATACATATCCGTTCCATCCACTTCAACTTCCTCATTAAAATTCTTTGGAAAGAATAGTTCAACAAACCCCTCTTCTGGATCATCCATTGTTAGATATACAAGCAAGTCCTCGTTGTCATCGTTTGGTGGGGAATAAAGGTTAAGAGGATAATGGTCATCCATCATTACGACACTTGTTTCGTTTAGTATCTTTTCTGCTTCTGCTTGGCTTATTTTTTTCATAGATTTAGAATAGTTTTTAGTTCTCCCTCTCTCAATCCTACCACATGGACTCTTCCCCTTTCATCCTTTGAGATTATGGAGTTTAATTCATTTAATAGTGTGCCATCAAGTCCCACTTTATTTTTAATCCATTCTTTTAGTTCCTCTGCATTGCCATTAAAGTATTCGTTTTGTTCTGTTCCCTCTGCTGGAATATAACTTGCATTGTATGTGTTCATATATTATATTTAAGAATAAAAATCCAAATCCTTTTTATACACATAAAAGTCATTGATTCCTTCTTCTGTTGTATCAACTATTCTTAATATAGAGGTTATACTATAATGCGTATTAAATGATGATAGTTTATCTTGGAGTTTTGGAATCTTTTCTTGGGCTTCTTGGATTGTATCAAAGTCTCCCATTACATCCATCCACCCGAAGATTGTTCTGGATTGGATTTTATACATTTTAGCTTACCATTGCTTCCCACTTTGCCTCATGCTCGTATTCTGCTTCCATTGCCCTTAAAACATCCTCTGGACTATAATTGTTCTCGTAGTAATACTTCATCATGCTCTCTGGATAGTCAATATATTCTGATCCAAACAAACTTTCTCCCTTCTCGTATTGTTCGTTCAAAATATCCACTTCTTTTCTTAATAGGAAGTTGACTTTATCCGTAAATTCCTTTAGTGTGATTTTCATTTTACACCCCTGTTTTGTCAATTTATGCTGAATGATAAACATATCTCAATGCTTTTATATTGTTCTTTAGATACAATCTCGACAACTTTCTGTTTCTTTGTTTCCAATACATTTTAATCGTCATAACAAGGGATGTTGCGATTGTTTGCCGCATTTCCATTGTTAATTTTCCCTTGTATGTAGCATTCATGTTGGGAATCCTATACGAAATGTTTCCCTTGGTCAAGTTTTATTTTTATCTGTTATAGTCAAAATTTTAATTATTTTAGGATTGTATATCACAAAATGCGTATTTCCAAGATTTGACACATTTTCTATCATTATACCATCAATTCCCAATTTCACACAATTTCTAACATATCCTACTGGCTCATAAGGATAAAAGTCTTTACCAACCTGTAAAAGCACATCTTTATCATTATCGTTATACTCAAATGCTGATTTGATAAACTTTTCCAATCCCTTTAAAGGAGATTCATCGAAATTTTGACTCTTAATCTCCCAATCTTCGGACATCATCGCTAATTTCTTAATTACGCTTTTCTTTATTGTGATTTTTTTGTTATCATACAAAAGCCTTGGTCTTAACTCAACTTTAAACAAAACCCCTTTATCTCCTTCTGAATAACCCAATGATTCATCCATTAAAGATGAAAAATAAATACCAAAACCATTAGCATCTTTGGCATTTTCACCACCAACAAATTCATCTGTAAATTCTAAAAAATGATTTGGAGAACCATGATATGCGATAAAATTTGAATTTTTTATTTCATTTTCAATCAATATTTTTTTAAAAGTATCATCGAAACAATTATTCATGTGTTTGCATTTCTTTTTTTAATTCGATGATAAGTTCCTTTGTTTCAAAAATCGCATCTGTCATATCATTGTGTTCAATTCCCATATCACATCTATCCATCGCAAAATCCATAAAAAAAAGATTTTTTTCCAAAATATTTATGATTTTATCGAATTTCATAATAAAGAATTATTTATATGGAATCCTATACGAAATGTTTCCCTTGGTCAAGTTTTATTTTATGTTTCTTTCTGATCTTTTTGAATGCAATTTCCTGTAATTGTCTTGTTCTTTCCCTTGTAATGTTCAGAGTCTTACCAATATCATTTAGAATCATTGGTTCTTCTCCATCAAATCCGAATCTTTTTCTTAAAATATATGTCTCTCTTGAATTTAATCCATCAAAGAAAGTCCTTGCTTTTTCCAATTCATTATTTCTTTCTGCTTCTTCGTCTGGTTTTATTGCATTCTCATCCGCTATAACATCCAGAATTGTTCTTTTCTCTCCCTCATCGTATTTCAATGGAGCATTTAATGGCATAAAAGAGAACTTAAATCCCATTATTTCTTCTATCTTTTCCTTTTTAATTCCTGTTTCTTCTGCAATCTCTTCTATCGTTGCCTCCCTTCCATCATCTTCAATACTTTTAATTGCTTTTTCTATTTTGTTATTATATGTGACAACAACTCTTGATATTGGAACAATACTATAATTGTTAATGTATGCAATAATATATTGTCTTATGTAGTAAGATGAATAGGTAGAAAACTTTGCGCCGAATTTGGAATCGTATTTTGTTGCCGCTCTTTGGAGTCCCAATATCGCTTCACTCACAAGGTCTTGCTTGTCCTTGAACCAAGAAAACTCATCCATGACAATCTTGATTACAAGTCTTATGTTTGACTCCACAAGTCTGTCAACGGCTTTCTTTGCCTTTTCTTTGCATTTACCAAGAGCATCCTTGGATAGCTTGATTTCTTCCTCCCTCGTCAAAAGGGGAATCTTTTCCATGAAGTTAGAATAAAATGCAGGTAACAATGTTTCCATAAGATAGACATTCTCTCAAAAATATCCTTATCTGTAAAGATAAAAAAAAAAGATATTTTTTGTGTTTATTGGAAATAAATCATGGAATAAATTACTGAAAGGAATATAATCGTTGTAAATACCATGAATACTCCAACCATTGAATCATCAAATACTTCCGATATTTCTTTGTAATTGTTGTATTTTCTTTTCATTTTGAATCCTCTACTTCAAAATTGGTGATTTCGGTATCTACCATATCCCCATGATCGAGGTCAAGGTTGAAAATATATTCCATTTCGTTTATTGCATCTTCAACTGATACTCCTTCTTCAAGGTTCATAATCAATCGAACATTTGCATTCACATATACTTTTCTCATTTGGTTTTTAGTTGGTTGGTTGTTTATTATACCGCTTCTTCCCAAGGCTCATATCCAAGAGAGTCGAGAAGTTCTTGTGGTGCTGTTCCAATGTCGTTGTAGAAATCATCGCAATCATCTTCTGGAGTTGCTGTATATTCACCACAGAAGAACATTCCGAGTTCCATATATCGGAGAATGAAAGTTTGTCCAGTAATTTCTGCAAGTTTCTTGATAATGGGAAGTGGGGGACTCCATGCTGTATCAAATGTGAATGCAGTCTGGTCATCGTTGAATCGACCATCATATCCTTCCCACTTGGTTCCCCAATTCTTTACACGCCAGTCATACCAATCTTCTCCCTCTAATAGCTTCTCATCCATTGGAATGATTTTCTGGAAGTCGAAGGTATATTCAGTATATCCATTTGATGTCGCTTCGATCAAGTATGGGTTCAATACACTCAAAAGGTCTTCTCCGCTTGCGAGTGTGAGTTGGTTGTTACAATGGTTTGGCATATTATTTTTTTGTTGTTGGTTGTTTGGTGTTCTTGATTGAACGCGCCTATTATTTCAAAAATATCTCAAGGTGTCAATATCTTTTTTTTATTTTTTCTTTTGGTTGGTTTCTTCAAATCAATTTCAACTATGTTCAGTAGCTTAACTTCTATTTGATAAAGTTTTGCCATGTCTTGATCGTGTCGTTTCTCCATCAGAGAAAGTGTGCTTGAGTATTCGTCAAGCAAATCTTGTAGTTTCTTTTTCATACCATTTCTGGAAGAATTTCTCCATTGTTTATTCCTACAATTCATGCTACCTCCAAGTTTGCTTCTTCTGGAAATATTGTTCCAACATAAAATCCTGTAATTTTATGAAACACATCGGAAGCAGTATCCCATTCTTCATTATCTCCATCGGAAGAAAAAGTAAATACTTTTTTGTTATCGAAACAATGGTCAAGTGCTATTAGTGCAACACATACCAATACATCATAAGGTTTCCTATTTGTTTTGCAGAATCCTTTATCAATTCCTCCTTCTGGATACCATTTGATTCCAAAGGTTTCGTGATCCATTTCAGTTTTTTCATCACCATTGAACCAAATTTGTGATTCGTTTATCATGGGTGTTCCTTTTCCAAGTCCACCTTTGATCTTGCAAGGGACATCATCATAATATCCTCCTGCTTGTCCCTTGTGGATGAAGGGGTCTTTTTTAATTAGATTATGCGCCTTCTTTACAATATCTACCGCCTTACGAAACCTCTTGCGAAGGTCTTCGGTGTTTTTAATTTTGTTTGGTTCGTATGTCCAGAAATGTGTATATCCGATATAGCTAACCCTCGTCTTTCTATTTTATTTTTTATTTTTTATTCTTCCAAGTCAATGTAAATGTTATTTGCGTGTAGATAGTTTAATGTGTCGGTGATTGCTGGTCGATGTTCTTTGATCGTTTCCTCCAACTCTTCATCATCTTTATATTTCAAAATACAATCCAAGTGATCTCCGAAACTCACAGCATCCACAAGGCTATGGTTATTGTCTCCCCAAGAGAAGGGCGCACCATCGCTCAAGTCTGTCCATATCCAATCCTTCCAATCGTCTGGAATAATTTGTGTTACTCCGACTGATTTGAATGTATCAATTTGTAGGTCTTTCATATTATTTCCAAGTAAAAACTGCTGTTGTCGATGTTGGTGTTTGCAATTTCATTTCCGCATATCCTCGTTTAATCGCCTCTTCTTGTCGAGGATTTGTTACAAAATTTGTGATTGAAAATCCCATAAGGAAACAACCTAAAAGTAATCCGATAAAAAATGCTGATAGTGTTTCTGTCATATTATCCCAATTCTTTTGTTGTTAGTATTGTGATTTGAGTATGATCCTCTTCTCCGTTTGCATCGGTATCATACAAGAACATTGAAGAGCCTACAAGTTTCACTTCTTGGTTGTCTCCTTCATTGAATTTCAGAGTATATTCAAGTCCTCCATCATCCCAACGGAAAAAAAGGAACTCGTTATCCTCATCTCCCGAAATCATGTCGAGTGATGGATACAGCACAACATCATCGTTGATTATTACTGCACTTGCATCTTCAAGGATTCGGAATGCTTCTTTTAATGTAATTGTTTTCATTTGGATTTAATCAGTTTAATAATTTCTTCCATTTGATTTTCGATGTAGTTGGCATCATCATCCGCATCGTGATTGCGAATGATGTCGATTGCTTGGGACAATAGCCCAATGAGTTCTACAACTGCTGTTTGTGTATTTTTCATTTGGTTTTTCTATGGTTGATTGTTGAGTGTGTATTCTGTCAAAAAATTCTTAAAATGTAAAGAAGAAAAAAATTTTAATATTTTTTCACATAAAATATTATTGATTTATTTTTTCAACCAATTCTTTATATTTGCTATAATGTGTGCATTTTGTAGTTTCTGTGAACATGGTCAATGCTCTATATTCTTTTGCTATTTTTTCTGGAATAAAATCATACATTTTCCAAGAATCATATATTTTTTTCTTTGATATTGGTATTATTTGAGCTATCGGAGTTCCTGCTTTAACAACTTCATAAGCATTTTTCGGAAACCACCAAAAAAACAAAGTTAAATCTCTGCTTTTCATTGGGTCTTGGATACCAGAGCAAGCCATAAATCTTTTATCATCGGAATAAGGAACAGGTATTATTAAATATTGAATATCTTTTGGTGTATCAATATACCATTTTTTAGTCATCTTAATGACATTGGGATTTGCTCCCCAAGGAGTTGAATAATTGGAACCTGTATTTTTATCCATAAAAAGCAAATCTGGTTGATTATATCCAGTATAAACAACTCCACCATCACTTGAAACCTCAACTATACCTTTTCTCAAATGTATTTTAATATCATCTTCATTATTTGTAGTTTCTATTGCAAATTCATCGGTTGTTTTTATTATTAAACCTTCATTGCAAATGTCAGCAAAACCAAGACATTTATGAAAACCCGCAACTTTGTTTTGGTTTTTTTCCAACATTTTATTATTGAAAATTTCTAATGATTTTTTAATCCAATTTCTTTTATATGATTTACTTTCAATAATATAATTCTGCAAATGTATGTATGGTTCATATCCATAAAAAGATAATTCTCTTTTTTTAAACCAAGTATGAGGGCATAGATATTTGATGAATCTTTTCATTTATTTTTCTTGTGCATAGATTTCTCTAATCGCACGAATTGATTGTTTGATGTATTGTCTGCTAACAGGTAACTTTCTCTGCTTCCAGAATTGTCCAATCGTGAAATACAATGATGTCACGATTGCTCGTCTTGTGTCAAGAGAATAAATCATGGGTAATGAATCGCAAGCCATGTCATGCGTTCGTTTGCCCTTTTCTTTGTCTTGGAATAATAAGCGCATATAGAATCTTTTTTGTGTTTAACCGCCCAAACTTTCTTGCCAACAATTTTTGGTTCGCCATCGGCATCGAACAAGTATGGATCATTATTGACTATCTGCTCCGCAATATAATTTCCTATTTTCATTTTAATCCTTTAAAGAACCCAATAACGATTGAATATCTTCATGTGATGATGACCAATCCATATCAGTATCAACAATATCCAAATCCTCTTCCCAAGAGCGATTATCTTTTCGCTCAAAAGATTCCGCTGTCCAGTATGCCATGATAATGTTCTTTACACCATTCTTTTCTTCTTCTTTGAGAAGTTTGATTGCGTCTTTTATTTTCATTTGGTTTTATAGTTGGTTGGTTTGATGATTGAAGATTCATTCCTCAATCTTGGATAGGGATTCTACATTTTTTGGTTGCTCATGTCAACAACAATCTACACTAATTCTTTTAAATGTGGCTTGAAATCTGCCAAGAAAGGATATTTTTTGATAAGTTCATTGATTGTAAGCACATGGGCATTCCAATCATGGCTTTCAATGTTTCCCGAATTTCTTGCTTCCATTGCACCGATTAAATCAGCACAGGCGCATCGAATAGCTAATTGTTGCTCTGGTGTCATTTCACTTCCTCCCATTGCCAGTATTCTTCACCATCGTTGAAGTCTTGAATGGAATTGTAATGTGTGTTCATTTGATTATTCCAATCACGAATTTGTTTTAGTGCTTCTTGTTCGGTTATTGGTTGTGAATCCAAATTGGATTCTTCATCTTCTACATCAATTAGTTTATATTTCATTTGGTTTTTAGTTGGTTGATTGTTTGATGTTCTTGATTGAACGCACCTATTCTTGCAGGTATTGTTGAATGTGTCAATACTTTTTTTACAAATTTGCTTCAAGGTATCGAAGAAATTCTCTTCCTTCTTTGGGTGATCGAACCCATGCCCTATCGTAAATTACACCTTGATTACCTTTATCTGCTCGTCGTCCTTCAAGGTCTTGTTCCAGATAATAGACAGAGCCATCTTCTTTCAACTCATGGGTAGAGGTTGAACCAAAGTAAGAAAGCATATCATCAAAATCTGATCCAAATTCTTTTTTGTCAATGATTACTGCTGAATATGCTTTATTTCCACATAAAGAACGAATATTGTATTCGATTACATACTCATTAAAATTGGAATAGAATCTTTCTTTCAGCATATTTGTGAAAGATTTTATATCGGTATCGTCCATCCAAGACTCTAACAATTCTGGAAGCTCTGTTCCATCGAAATGTTTTGCCATTTGATTAAACTCTTTGATGAGTTTTGGATCGTGTCCCTTGTCTCCGTAAAATTTAATTTCCATTTTTAATAATCTATTTGAATGTAAATGAGTTTTCCTTGTTTGGCAAGGTTTTTATATTTTTCTTTTATTTCTGGTGTATCTTTATATGTATCTTGAACTTCCCAAATCTCATCGAAGTTGTGTTCTCTTAATAGGCCAACATGGTATTCGTCGCAAGAATTATCTTGTTGGTCAAAATGATCTTCCAAGTCTCGATTGATTCTTTTTATCGCATCGTTTGAACTCATTCCTTCTGGAACTTTTTTGATTCGTGTGTCGAGCATTCCCATATTATTATTTTGTATTTGTTTTTTAGTTTAGTTTGATTTTAAGATCATCGAAAAAATCACCTTCTTCAAGAACATGACTCCAATATCGAGAATCCTCTTTTTCCTGTTTTCTATCCCAATATATACACCTTGCGATATATGGAGGCAAGCCTTTTTTTTCAGAATTTTCAACCCAATGAGACTCCAAAACTCCATATTGTTTATTATGTTTTCTTTGGTCTAATCCATAGGCTTGAAATAAATGGGTATCAAAACACACAATTTCTGCATTGGTTGGATAAATCATTTCAAGAGCGAATGATACTTTTGCCATACCAAGTCCTTTAATGTCATTGACAAGACGATTGCGAAAGGTTTTCCAAGTCTCGCCATTACCTTTCTCATAGTAAGATGGATTGCTCCAAAACTTGATTGTAAATTCTTTGATATATTTCAAACGATTGTTCTGCATACCAACTCTCGTTTCAATTAGTTTATTTTCAAGTTGTTCCCAACGATTGATCCAATCCCACCAATTTTTAATTGCGTTATATCCAATAATATTTCGTTCCCAAGAAGTATGAACGCTCATAAAGGCGAACAACCACCTTTGGAACTTTTCGGTATCATTGATTGGTTTAAGTCCATCCCAATAATTGAATTGGAATGTAGTTTCTTCTGGACGAATAGAATCGAAGAACGATTCGACTGATTCTGTTATCATGGTTGGTTGGTTGGTTGATTGTTGAGCGTGTATTGTTTCAGAAAATTCCGAAAATGTCAAGCGTTTTCATCTTCTGGATGATTTTGATAGCAATATTCGGTAACTCCTGCATCATAACCTCTACGATAGCAATATCTTTCAATGTCTTTTTTAAATGGATTCATGTCAACCCCTTCTTCCAACCCATGCTTGAATCCAATTTCGTATGCTTCCGTTTCTTCTATGTCGATTGACATTTTCATTTGGTTTTTACTGGTGTCATGTTGTGGATTGTTACATCCAAATATCCCTTAACTGGTTTGGGAGCTACTGCTTGAAGTCCGCTAATGATCTCCGTCAAGTATGAAATAATATATTCTGGATTCTCACCTCTTACACGAAGAATTTCTACGATTTGATTTATTTTGTTCATTTTTATTTGGTTTGGTTTTGTTTCTACCCAATTTTGATGTAAGTCTCCCATATTAGTAATTTCCAAATTCAAGTTCATTTTCCAAATCTTCCCAACGACAATCCGCTCCATCTTGATCGTTGTCCGCATCCACAATCTCTACATCCAATTCTTGTCCTATATTAGAACGAACTCCTTGGACAATTCCACCATCAACAAAGATGGCAACCTTGGGAATCTTGATGAGATTTTCCATGCGTTGATCGAGGTCATCGGCAAGTTTCTCTTGTCCTGCAATGCGAAGCGCATTGATTGCTGTATAGAACAATGAATGTTCTGTATCTGGTAGTGGTGTTGTTGCTTTCATTTTGGTTTTGTTGTTGGTTTGTTTTAGTGTTCTTGATTGAACGCACTCATTATTTCAAAAATACTTCAAGGTGTCAATATCTTTTTTAGATAAATCATTCCCACCAATCGGGAACATTCCCCATCTTCCATTTGGAAAATTCCTTTTTGTCTTTCTTGTAATAAGTTCTGTATGCCTCTACTGCATCTTGATTCTTATATTCCTGTGGCATTGCTTGAGCAAATGGTGTAAGTTCTCCTTCTGGAATTAAGTTGACATGATTCCTGCACACTTCAAAAACAGAATAGGATTTATGTTGCTTACCATATCTGCGAGTGTATTCTTGAAACAATTCTTCTGTGATCTCACACAACCATAAAAAGTTTCCCATAGTTTTGCGTGTCCAAATACTACAAGGATGATTTAAGTGTGCTGTTTTGTAAATGCCTTGTATAGTATTGTTTGAATGAACATTCAATGCTGTTGAAAGCATTTGGCAATGTTCCAGAATCATCTTAATGCAATGTTTATCATTATGATATTTTGCGGCTTTTACAGGGTTTTGATCTAATATGAATATGTTAATAGAGTTATCCTACCTTTCTAATTTATTTTATATGTGCGATACAAAACAAGCATAATGCACAAAGAGCAAATATGGTTATGTAGTTTGGAGCAAAGATGAGCAATGCCATGAGTATTAAAATAATGAATGAATTGACTATTCTCATTGAAATAAATTGTTGATGAATTTTTTAATATAGAGATATTCCCTGTAAATGTAAAGAAAAATAATTTCTGGAAGTTTCTTTAAAATGTAAAACGCTAACCAAAAATAAAATGCAATTTTATACATCATAAAGAATCATCGCAAACAAAAATGAAATGAAAAATATTGTGGATAAAAGCATTATGAGTCCTGTAATGGAGTCCGCCATTACATCCCAAAGATCGGATTTAGCATATATTCTTTTCATAGGTATTTGATAACCACATGAGATTTTCTTTCTTTACCACCATATTTGAATGTGACCAAATCCCTTCCATCAATATATTCCTCTACATTCAAAAACTCCACATTGTCGATTGGAATATATTCACCATCAACAATTACACAAGATACTTCTTCTGGTATCCAATTCGCAATGTCCTTTTCCATATAAAAATCATTCCACATCTTCTTCTTCGTCCATTACAACATACCATCCGAGTTCTCGCAATGCTTCTTCTCTTGCTTGGTTAATATCTTTCGCTTCAACAAGAAATCCTTCCTCGTCCAAATCAGCACAGGATACAAAAAATGTTTTCATAATATTCCGATTGATTCCAAAATTCCAACAATTAGTCCAATTAAGCAAAAGATTCCAAGGACTATTGCAAGACTTAACCAAATTTTAGCAACCTCTGCTAATGCTTCATTATCTCTCATGTTATTAAAAGTAAGCGTTTTGATATACGGCTGGTTTTTTTAGATTAAGATTTATTGTTTTTTGAAAATTGTTGAAGTCTGTTTTTGCTTGTTTGATCGTTGAACATCCCATGAACAATGTGAAGGTTAGAGTTATGATTATTGTTTTCATGGTAGATATGGAATCATACTCTTTAATATTGCATAGATCAAGGAAAAAATAACAAAATAGGCAAAAATTCTCAATGCGGAAAAAAACTCTCTTTTTGCGAACTCAAACTCTTCATCATTTTTATTCATTTATGTTTAATGGAAAACTTAAATTTTGAAATGAACACAAGCAAAAAGAATGCTACCCAATTTTTAAAATTGTAATCAATATTTAAGTTGAATAGTGTATTGAGTGACCATATTCCAACAAAAGGAAATATTGCCAAAAAAATTAAAGTGATTACAAAAAAACCAAATACGAAAAATGATGTTTTTTTCATATTATTTCCAATTAAATTTTGTATTTCCAGTTTTGTTATTCGTAATTTTCCATTCCGCATAATTTCTTTCAACCGCTTCTTCTTGAAGTGGTTGAAGAATAATAACATCGTATAGAACCATTGTTATTAAAGAAGATATAAGCATACTCCAAATTGCAATCAATGCCGTCTCAAAGATTCCAAATTTGATTGTTGGTTTTGTTTCTTTTTCCATATTGGGAGGCTATTCTATTCTATTTCCCCTCACTTGTCAAACCTTTTTTTGCTTTTTCTGTTCAATTTATTATTTTGTTTAACCCATTCTGTTATTGAATCTTCTAATTTACACATTCCACTCAATGCTTCATTTTCTGTAATCAAATTGTTCCTGTAACTTTCAGCAATAATGGAAGCAATGGTGGGCATTTCCTCCAAAGGTAAATACCTCAACCAATAGATTTTGGCTGAATCCATAGCTGACTTTTTCAAAACACATTACCTTCCATTGTAAGTATTTATTCATAAAAAAAAATCAAACAATACATTGTGCAACTTTGTAATGTGTCCAAAATTCTTTTTTGTTTTCAATCATGGTATAAATTTTTTCATTGGCAACATCTACTGAAACAAAAAGTCCCAATTCTTTTTCATCTACCCATACACCATCTTCCTTTTTTTGAATAAAATAAGCTATTTTCATTTTTAATCGAGTTTCACTATTTGATACCAATTACCATAAATGTCTTGCTGGCAATGCTGATTTGTTTCTGGATCAATTCCTTCAATATCATAATCGTGAATAATAAGTTCACAATCAGTATTTTCTCTGACAACATCACTTATGATACCATCAGAAATTGAAATCGTCAATCGCTTTTTGGAGTGACTGACGATAGAATTATGGAATAGTTGCGGTTTATTTTTTATAGTCTTTTTCATAAATTCTCTATGCCCTTCATCAAATCCTGTTTCATATTCTATGATTTTGTTTTTTCTCCTATAATTGTTCTCCCTCTCATTGACTCTGCCATGATTGAACCCAATTTTATATGCTCTTGTGCTTTCCATATTATTCATCAAATAACATACGATAGACTTCCATTGCCTCAACATTTGTAAATTCACTCACGCTCTTTCCGTATTTTCTTTCCGCATACTCTATTATACGATCTTGCATATTTTTCGGAGTCTTAATCTCTTGCCATTTCAATCTGCACATCGAGCAAGGCTTTCCAACAATTTTGCCTTCCAAGTTAGACCTGCATATTCTATGTAACCCTTCTTGGTCTTTTTTGAGATTTTGTTTTTGAACATCAAGTTTATAGATTAAACCTCCAAGAATTATGGCGAAGGCGAATACCGCTGAAAATACTATAAATTTGAAGAAGTTTATGATTGTTTTCATAGTTGTTCTATATTTGAACAAGCATGGTATAAAAAAATATTCTTCGTGTCAATGAAAATATATCAATACTTGATATATTCTTTAGAAAGAAATCTTAAATTTGAAAATTCCGAATGGTTTCTTGATGAGAAGTAATTTACGGATGATTCAATATCCGAAACGAACTCTTTAAATTCTTCTGGACGCATATTCTCCCAAATTTCTGGCGTATTGAACAATTTTTTGTAAAAATCATCATCGCTTGTTTTAATATCATCTCTTAAAAATGGAAAAAACTTCGTTAAAATTGAATTGTAATTTTCTTTTACAAGTTTGGCTATAAACTTCTTTTTGAATATTTTAAGCTCTTTTTTGAATCTTTCTTTGTTTTTTTTTCTGTATAGACTTTCTATAACATCAATTTCCGAATTGAGTTTTGCTAAAAATGGAATATTCACACTTTCTATTAAAAGCTGTTCAATGATTAAATGATATAAGTTTAAAAAATTCATTTAAACTATTTATACTATTATATCATTGCTTGGTTATTTTCAATTCAAATTCTGAACCATCTTTCATAACTACCCATATAACATCTTCACCATCCCATTCCATATCTTCTACTCCGATATATTCCCCAATGGTTTCACCTTTGGATAAATCTTTTTCTGTTATGTTTGTGATTGTGTCGATTAGTGTTTCTTGAAAATCTGTAATACTCATAGATATAACAATATCTATTTACTTTTTTTAAATATCAATTTTTAATTAAAACTATATTTTTTTTAATTAAAAATATTATCAATTCCGAGTTCTTCGCAAATATCTATTTGAATATTGAACCATTCCTCTAACATTTTTTCGCGCCTATTCAAACCCTGCAATGCTGTAATCTCTGAACAATTACCATTTCTATAAGTCTTTACAACAAGTTTTGTATATTCATCTGGCAATTCTTCAATAGGAAAATTGTTTATCCAGATTTTTTTAATTTGGTTTAAGTCTATATTAAATGAATTAGTTATTTTTTTAGTATTCATCTATTAGTTTTTGAAGTGTTGCTTCGATTTCTTCGTAATCATCTGTCCCAACAAATTCCGACATATCTTCTACATTGTCATCATTTAAGTTAGACAACAAAAATGTGAGTGCGTATTTAATGAGTTCGTATTCTTGATCTGTTTCAGTTTTCATTGTTATATTTTTCTACAATTTTCCAATTCAATTTTTCTAATGTGTTTTCAAAAGATTTTGTTTGTTGCATGATTGGTTTTAAAAGCCAACCAAATTCTCTGAAAAGAGTATTTTTGATCGACTCACCTTTATATGGTTTGAGAATAAGCCTCTCCCCTCTACAATCCAGTTCGTATGTTTTAGTCATATTTTTGTGTGTTGGTTGATTGTTGAAACCACACTTTACCCTAAAATTAAACCGAAGTCAATGAAAATTTTTTTACTCTTCCTTGAAGAATACTTTTTCGTCCAATTTTTTTATCTTTAAACAATCTGGACATTCGCAATGGTGCATAACTTCCCAAACGAAATTTCCAGAAAACAATGCCCTACCTTCTTCTACATCATTTGTCCAATGCAATAAATGTGAAGGAAATACTATAATATCACCTTCTCTGACATCAAGAGATTTAATCCAAGTGAAACTTGTATTTCCAAAAAACAATGAACTCTTTAAAGAGGGTATTTTTAAATAACAAGCAAAAGAAAATAAGGAATAACCATAACCATGATTGTGTGGTTGAACAATCGCATTTTTTCTACATTTGGCATACCAAGAGTTCAACATGAAAATTTTATATAACATTTTTTCAAAAAGCGGTCTATCATTTGAACTTGTTTGACCTGTTCTCAAGGAATATCTCATCATACAATCATATAGTTTTTTCAAAACTATATCGTAATATGGTCTAAAATCATCATGTAAATGATAATGCCAATCTGTTCTTTCTACATTTTTTAAATTATCATCGTATGTGTAAAGTTTATTTTTTTGATGCTCTTCAATAAATTCGTAAATTTTTGATCTCTCATCTTCATCTAAAAAAGACTTCATTATGAATGTTGTTTCTGGATATGCGATTTCACTCACTCTTAAACTAAAATCTTTTTCTTTGTCGTTATTCATAATTTTTTTATTATTTAATCTTTAAATTTATTTGTCAAATTTCTCATTTCAGAATACATTCCACATTTTGATGAATTAAAAACTTTTTTTAAAGCAAATTCCTTTTCATAAATCCTATCTGGTGTTCTATCAAACATCTTCCAATTTTCACATACAGAATTTCTTGGTATTGGTATAATTTGAGTAAATGGTGTTCCTTTTCTCACAACTTCATAACTATTTTTTGCAAACCACCAAAAAATTACATTTAATTGACTTGACATTATGGGGTCAAAGATTGCTGGTGTTGACATGAATCTGTTATCATCTGGATAATAAATTGGGAGTGATAAAAAAACAACATCTTTTGGACATTCTAAATTCCAAGGTAAATCCATTTTAATTATATGCTTTACAGCACCCATCGGACAAGAATACTCACCTAAAAGGTGTTTTTCAAAAAATGAAAAATGGTTAATTGTGGAACCATTTGGAACACATATCCCCCCATTTGTATGAATTTTAATATCGTCATCGTTTGCGGTAGTTTCTACTGCAAATTCTTGTTCTGATTTTAGTATGAAACCTTGTTTAAAAAGTCCCTGTATCCCAAAACATCTATATCCTGCTGTTGCATGATTTTGATTTTTCTCTAAAAGTTTTTTATTAAAATCTTCTTGTGCTTTTTTTATCCATTGCCTTTTAAAATCAGAGCTTTTTATTATTGGATTTATTTTATCAACATAAGGATAAGCACCATAAAAAGCTATTTGTCTTTTTTTAAACCAAGTATGAGGACACAAATATTTTAATATTTTTTTCATTTTATTTTTAAATAAATGCAAGTTTTGGCGGACTCTTGCAAACGCATTTCACAACCAAGGTGATCCTGTCCAATTCGGTAAAGGACAAGTTGTGAAATTCAGCCGAAATTATAGGTCTGGATTGATGGAATACCTTCCATCGGACGATTCGACTGCCATAGATACGACATCATGTAATATGGTAGCCATATCCCTATCCTCTTTCATAATATGATTCAGCATATCGTATGCCTCCACGCTGATACCGCACGAATCGTCCAATGTTAAAAGGACGAATTGTTTAACCATTTCTTTTGTTGTATTGCTCATCTATTTTTTTATTTTTGCATTTTGTGTTTTGTTTATTTTGGAAACCACCATGATTTCCAAAAAGTATTTAAGATTCAGTTGATGTAATTGTTGGATCAATTTGATCTACGGAAATGTTGTTTGTAATCTCCGATACATTCACACCATATTTCCATTGATATGTTGCATCTATTGTTTCTATTGTTTCTTTATTCATAAATTATTTAAAAAAACCTCAACTAAAAAAATAATAGCCAAGAAAATTAAAATCAAAAATGTTGCGGCTATTTTTTTATTCATCGTAATGAATATGTATAGTGTGTGTGAAAGGATTTCAATAAACAAAAATATATTTTTCACGCATCAATGATAACATTTAAACTTGAGAAGTCAAACATTTTTAAACAAAATTTATTTTATATTTAAAATATGCTGATTTTTGTATTTTAGCACCATACATATTCATTTCCAAATCATAGTCCTTATTGTCACCATCTATACACAAAAAGCCATACATCCAACTACTATAATCGTTATCATTTTTTGGAAAATGTTTAAGAAAAACATCGTGTCCAACATACACTTCCCATCCAAAATTTAAACAATTAAATCCCTTTCTTAATGTTATTTTTTTAAATATATTCGATTGAGCTTCAGAGTATTCTTTAAATTTAATATTTTTTAGAAATTTATTTTCTCCAATTTTTTTAAAAATTGATTTTTGAGAAGTGAATCTTAAAATATTTTCATTTATGAAATCGCTTTCATTTAATTTCACATCTTTAAAATTTTTCAAATATTGCTTTTCCTTTTCAACTTCATCACTATATGTTTGAATAGCATATAGTGAAATAGACTCTGGTATTGCTATACAATTTTCATTGTCTTTCAATATTTGAGAATAAGTCTTTAATCCCATTTCAAACCCTGCTTCTAAATGAAGTGAACCCATCATTTCACTTATACACACATCGAACTTTTTTTCTTCACATTCATCATAGAACCTTTTAATTGAAAAATTTTGAATGTTATTCATTTCACACATTCTTCTAATGACATCGTGCATTTTTTCCTCAATTTCTACAAAATAAACATATTTTGCACCACATAATGCCGCATACACGCCTAATATTCCGCTACCCGCGCCAAAGTCAACCACAACTTTATCTTTTACATATTTTTCAATTTGATTGAAATAGCATTTAGTTCTATGCCAATCTTTTATCATTTGAAATTGAGAAACTCCTTGAGAATAATCATACATTGAAGGTTCTACTTTAAAACCATTTTCATTTTTTGGAAAAATCATAGCATTAAATGTTATTTATCCTCTTCTGTTGCCGTCCATTTCAATGAACCAAATTGAAATCCAACAGCTTTTAAAAACAATTCCAACTTCTGAACCATTTCGTCCATTGTTATGTGTGGGTTAATGCTGAATTTGATTTGAACATCATCATATTTTCCAATTAGTTTAATTTCGTCTTGCATAGGTTTTATGGTTTAATATTGTTTTTTTGTTAGGTCTGGTGTTTGTAGAATTTCTTGAGCTTGTTGCCGTATCTCCAATCTTTTAATTGTTTTGCAACCCAAGATTGTAATGGTTGCGAATATTAGAATTGTGTAGAAGATGATTCCTGCTTTGTAGGGATTTATTTTCATTTGGGTTGGTTATTGAGCCGATAGAATATTGGATTTTGGGGGATTTGTCAATCGGAATTTTTATTTTTTTGATTGAGGGAGAAAATTCCAGATACTTTAGAATTTCTTTGTGGGAGAGTTTGGGTTTTTTGTGGGGCATTGTGGTTTGATAGTAATTTGAACCTGTATTTTATTTAATTTATATCTTAAAAGACTAAATAGTTTATATGGCACTATCAGAAGAACACAAGAAAAAAGTATCAGAAGGAAGAAAAAAATGGTTAAAGGAAAATCCAGACAAACATCCTTGGAGATCACACAATAAATTTAAATCCAAACCATGTGAAAAAGCAAAGGAATTTTTAAAATCACTTGGAATATCTTTCATAGAAGAATATGATCCACAAATAGAAGGTAGAAATTTTTCAATAGATATTGCCATGCCAGAAAAGAAAATAGCAATAGAAATCAATGGAAATCAACACTACGAAAAAACAGGTGAATTGAAACCATATTACAAAGAAAGAGAAATGTTATTGGAATCTAATGGTTGGATTGTTTATGAAATACATTATAGTGCTTGTTTCAAATTAGAAAAATGGGCAGATTTTGTAAATCAATTAAAAAATACTCCTGTTAAATTTGAATTTGATTATTTTACCTATGTCCCAAGAGAAAAAAAGAAATGGTTTTGTGGTTGTGGGAAAGAAAAATCATACGGAGCTAAAATGTGTATGGTATGTAAAGCCGAAAATAGAAGAATAGTTGTTAGACCAACAAAAGAAGAATTGGAAAAACTTATTTTAGAATTTCCATTGACTAAAATTGGAAAACAATTTGGTGTTTCTGATAATGCCATTAGGAAATGGTGTAAAAATTATGAAATAAAAAATCTCCCAAAGAACGATTATAGACAAAAACAATTTCATTCTAAAAATAAATTGTGAAATTGGCGCATCTGGTTGGAGTCGAACCAACATACCTTATTTCCAATTACTCGATAAAGGACGCTTTAGAAGAGCGTTGAGATACAGATGCTTATGTAAAATGTGGGGACGGAGGGATTTGAACCCCCAACCAATCGGTTATGAGCCGACTGCTCTGACCATTGAGCTACATCCCCATTAAAATTAACTACTTACAAAAGTGGAAGAAGGTAGGGGAATCGAACCCCTGCTCGGCCAACATCTATGGCACATGAGGTATAAGCTCATCGGTGCTTCCAATTACACTAACCTTCCTTATTAAAAAAGTCCCATCGGTCGGAGTCGAACCGACACTCTCCTTTCGGAAAATCAGATTTTAAGTCTGATGCGTATAACCAGTTTCGCCACGATGGGTTTTATTCTATCAAAAATCTTTTCTGATTATTTTTACAAGGTTCAGATAACCTTTACTAATCTTTCACAATCTTATCATCTCTTCCTAAAAGGTCAAGATATATTTTCGATTTTTTTATCTGGATCATCGAGAACCTTTTTTTCGATCCAAATTTGGCTGAAGTGGATGGACTCGAACCATCAACCATTCGCTTAACAGGCGAACGCTCTGCCATTGAGCTACACTTCAGTTTTTCTGGTATGATGGGAATTTAACCCACATTCCCCATACAGCATAGGGTGTTAGCAATTACATTACATACCATACTAAAATTAGC
>JACCDW011005442.1_pt1 | contig 20967 bp, 16 predicted proteins | sample 7449781 | NCBI WGS metagenome assembly JACCDW01 (sample SAMN15323449, study PRJNA562643) | freshwater metagenome | isolation source: river surface water | place: USA:Blue River Watershed | collected 2017-08-18
AAATAAGGGGCAGACTTTGGATCTGCTATCATTTCGGCACCAAGATCAACCCAAGAGTTAATAAAGGTAGACACTACGTTTTTTTCGTGTGTTCTATAACCAGAAAGGATATTAGCATACCAAATACCCTGAGCTACTTCTCCCCAGTTTCCGCCGTTTAAATTTGCTTGATACGCCAATAAATCTTCGGTAGCCTCTCTTTTTGGAGTTCCTTCGGGAGCGGTCTGTATTTTTTCAGCAAGTTCCTTAATTTTAGTTGCCTGCTCTTTGGTTAATTGCCCAAGCTTAAATTTATCCGAAAGATAATCAAGCATATCTTCAGTATCAAAGGCTCCAAGATTTGAGTATTTTATAATCTCATCCTGCAATGTCTTGGGTTCGGCTTTTATAGCAGCCTGCTGATTTACAGCTTTTCTAATTCTTTCAAATCTTTTTTTATTTTTTGCCAGTATTTCGGCTTTCTTTCTGCTAACCACTCTATCAAAGGCTTCTTCAAAGCGTTTAGCAAGAGCTTCGGCGTTACCTTCGCTCATATCGGCTTGCTCAATAAACTTTTGGGCCAACTCTTTTTTGACCTTCTCTTTAGAAGTAAAATGCTGAATGGCAATCTCGTCAATCCTCATCTTTTTATCCTTCACGGATTTTACCATATCTATATCAGCCTTCGCAAGCTCTTTGTCTGCAATCTCAAAAACTTCTCTTTTTACAGTTTCGTTTGGTTCTTTGCCTGAAATATTTTTTATATCAGCAAGAACTTTTTCTACGATAACTTGAATCTCGGCAATACCTTCTTCAATGTAAGTAACCGCAACTTCCCCAACAAACTCAATCCCCTCTTTGGTTAACCCGCCAGTAGTAAAAGTGATACCGCCTTTCCCTTTGTATTTATTAATAATATCAGCTCTTTTCTGTCTTGCCTTGGCTGCTCTATCTTTTGCTTTTTGAACTCCTTCCTGTGAGTCTTTTTTTATGGTATTAGATACCTCTTCGGTTCTTAGTATCTCTTTAACAGCTTCCTCGTTAGCCTTGTCAAATTTTTCCTTAATTACATCAACATCGTTTTTGGTCTTATTTATATTTCTTCTGGCCGATTTCTTTTTTTGACGAGCGGCAAATACAAGCTGAGCTTCAGGGGTTAATTTATCCCATAAGGAAAAAGCTTGTATAGTTTGCCCCGCTTCTGTTGCAAGCTTTACTGTTACATACTCCGCAATGTCTATAGTTGTATCAATGTACAAATCCTTTTCCTCTTTTGTCTTGGCTTCCTTTGCAAGCTTATTGTATCTTTTTATAAGAACTTGGCCAAGCACCACCCTAACTGCTCCCTTGGTATCCTCACTCTTCATTGCGCTATAAGCCTTATCTTCCCCTAACACATTAATTATCTGCTCAGCCTCCTGAACAGTCATAGCGTTAGTTTGTCTTATATACTCTAAGGTTGGGGCTACTCCCTTTTTTATAGCTGCTAAAAGTCCGGGTGTTTCAATTAATCTTTCCGTGAATCTCCTTTCTTCTTTGCGACCTTCACCTTCACCTTCTTCGGGAGCTTTTGGAGGTCTTGTTGGGGGAACTCCTGCCTCCACTTCTTCGCTAACTCCGGCTTCTGGCTGTACAGGTACCTCACCTGCTGTAGACTCTTGAATGGCATATTCTTCGTTTAATAAGTTTTTGAATTTATCCTCAAATTCTTTTTTATTTGGTACGCTCTTGTACCAATCTGTATTTCTAATGTATTTTAATCCACTCTCTATGGCATCAGCTATTGACGCACCAGCTTCAAGCGCTTTAGCAACCACCTCAATAGCGGCATCAAAGACTACATCAAATCCTGTAGAAGCTCGGAATCCTTTTTTGGAGATTTTTCCTGCTCTGAGTTTTTCGGCAAGCCCTCTGGCTGCATCTCCTGCTCTGATTTCTTCTGGGCTAAGTACAACTTCGCCACGAAAACGGCTAATTCGGCCTGTTTCTTTAAACTGTTGGATTGCATCTTGTAATATTTTTTGTGATTTTTCGGAAAGCCTTTGAATGACAGGCTCGGAAAACGGATCTATAATACCCAATTCTTTTTCTATGGTATCCCAATCTATAGTACCATCTTCTAATCTAAGCGTATCAAGGACGTCTAATATTTCTTGTTTTTGCGCTTGGGGAAGTCCTGCTACAAAATCTTTTATCTGATTATTAATCTCACCTCCAATCTCTGAAAGCTCTTGCTCTTTCAACATTGCATTGTATTCAACGTCAAAATCATTAACAAGTTCTTCAGCCATTGTGTCTACTCTATCGTGGTCTAAAATAACTTCCTCAATGGCGTTCCTATAATCTTGAGTCTGGTCAAGCCTATCTGTACCTGCAATACTTTCAGCAAGCTCTTCTATCCTTGGAGAACCATCCTTTGTAAGAGACCTTCTTAATTTTCTTTCTTCAGAATTAAGCCTTTTCCAGCGATATCCTTGTTTCTTTGATTCAAATAATTCTTGAAGAGCTTCTGGGCTTATTTTGCCGCCAGATAAGAAATACTGCATAACCTCCCCTCTTGGATTGTCTGTGATTTCCAAGTTTAAAGCCCTTCTCTTTATATCGGTTATTTCTCTTTTCTTTTTTACTTTTACCTCTTTTTCTTCGCCAAATGGTAATTCCTCTTCTTCAATCTCGTCAACCTCTTCAGATTCCCTTTCCTTTTTAGGCAAATCTCTTTGTCTTAAAAAATTACCTTTATCATCTATTCTTAACAAATGCAGAGAATCTCTATCTTTTTTTATTCTGTCTATACTTTCAACTGCATATTTTTTGCCTGAAATAAATACTTCATCTCCTAATTTTATAGATTCTGGAGTTATATTATTTTCCAATGCAATTAAACTTCTATCTGTATATAAACCAACGAAGCTATTTGGGTATTTTATTGAATGATACGCTTCATCCGATTTTAGTATATCTGGATTTTTTCTAAATTCATCAATATTGTAAGTGGGTAACCCTTCTTTATAATAGGCGTAATAAGGATCTTCAGAAACTTCCGCCTCTTTCGGAAACTCTTTATTGTATATTTTATCAACCCCTTCTATTGTTTCATCAATTAATTTTTCCGCCTCATTAATTCTTTCGGCTCTTGTTTCAACCTTTTTAGCTCCAGCGGCTCTTAAATAAATGCTTAAAGCTATAACTGGATCTGCCTTTAGCTCTTTTACCGATTTTGGATAATAGCCATACTTATTTGCTATTTCCATTAATTTTTTGTGAGCCTCATAGGCTTTATCCTTTATATCTTGAGGGATAGTGTCGTATTTATCGGACTTATACTCGTTGTTTATTTGTTGCTTAAAATCCTCTTCCGTATCTTCTCTTTTTACTATCTCTTCCTCTGGGTATGGTTTTTGTTGCTCTTCTAAATCTTTTAATTTTTTATTTTTTTCTGCGGCCTCAACAATATCTTTCGCCCTTTGTGGTGTTAATTTAACGTAGCTGCGGTCGCCCTTTTTAATATTTGCTGCGCTCAATATCATCCCTTCCGCATTAGACAATCCCTTCTCTTTAGCCTCTTTGGCAATTTCAAAAAGATTTTGCCTCTCTTCTTCTGTAAGAAGAAAAGGAATTTTTTCTTCTTCAGCTATTTTCTTTTCCTTAAACTTCTGAATGGCAGGGCTTTCGTTTACTTTAAGTTTCTTTAAAACGTCCTTTTCCGAGCTATATATTTTGGAAAGAAGCTTTTCGCTTGTGATTCCTTTGGAAGCCAGCGCGACTGCTGTTTGGGATATAGCGTCATCTACAGAAAAAGAAGCTGTTGGAGTTACCTTGAGTCCAGAAGCAAGTTCATAGATATCATAATTAAACCCGTCTTGTACTGCTATAAAATCAACGTCTTCGTATCCGGGTACGGTTACCTTAGTTCCAGTTTTCTGGCCTTGGTTTGATGCTAAATTAAACTGAACTTGTTCGCCTTCCTTTAATTCTTGTATGGGTGCTGCGGGAACTTGTGGTGTTGCCTCTGGTGCGACTTCCCCGACACCCAAATTATTAATCTCTTCCGCTATTTGTTTTGCCCTTGAATAACCAACATTTAATATTTTACGAATTTGACTTTCGTCTATTTTACCACCACCTTTTACCACTTCATCATACAGCCTATCTAATTGATTTGATGAAATATCAAGCTCTGCTTCTTGTTTTACAATATTTTGTATTGATTCTTTTTGCGTTTCGGGTGCTGTGGGGACTTGTGGCGGTGTCTCTGGTGTAGTAACTCGCACCTCTTCTGCAACAGGCGGCACTTCCCCTAACTTAGAAATACTCTCTTGCGTATTTTCTATTTTAGCCTCTATATTTTTTACTTGCTGGTCAGCTTCTACATCCGTAACACCCTGATCTCTCAATTCTTTTTTACGCTCCGCTAACCTTCTCTTAAAGGTTGATAAATACTTATTTAGCGTTTCTTCTGTTTGGGGAACTGTTGGCGTTACAACTTCTTCGGCTTTAACTTCTTCTGTAACAACAGGAGCGGCGGCTGGGGGAACTTCTGGTTCCGCGGGAGCGCCCTTGGATGCCCTTGATTCAAATTCTTTTGCTTGATCCTCTACAACTTTTGCTTCTGCCTCCTTTCCTTCATTCCTTAATACCTTAGCTCTTGCTCCCATAGCATTGAGCAAGAAACCAACCCCAAAACCAATCCCGCCCGATTCGGTAAGTCCTTCAAATATGTCTTGGTTTACATTGTAAATATCTTGCGCTGTCTTGTTGGCGTAAAGCTGTTGCAAGACTTCGGTGGTCATTTCCTCAGCACCCCCTGTTAAGCCCGCAGCTCCTTTAGTTTTAAGATAGTTTACTACGCCACCTTGCGTTGCATTATTAAATCTTTTGAAGAACTGCATTACGGGTATCTTCTCAAGAATAGAACCTACGGCTGCATTTTTATAAAAAGCCTCAAAAGCTTGGTCATCGCTTGCACCTGCTTGTTTTGCTCTTTCAAATTCAGATTGCCCCATTGTAAGTCCTGCGCTTATTGCTGCCGGACTTGCCATTTGAGATACTAATTCTTTTCCGCCAGCCTTCGTGGCGGCAACAACAGAAGCAAGTTTGCCTGTTTTTGGGATAGCCTGTTCCGCTATTGCAGCACCTCTTCCCCCGGCTCCAAATCCTCCCGTGAGTACAACCGAACCTACTTGACCAAGCGCTTGAGCAAATTGGTCAGATAAACTATTTTTAAATTCTGGATCTTGCGGAGCTACTTCGTCAATAGCATTATTAAACCAATTCCCAAATCTCATTAAAGCGTCACTAACTGGGCCTTCCTTAACCCTTCCACCTGTCATCGCTTCTGTTCCATACTGGATAACAGTAGCCAAACCTTTTACGGGATTACCAATAAGATTTTTATAAAACCCTCTATCAAGTGCGGAAACCGTATTAGATAACCAGCTCTGTCCTTCTGTTTCTGTTGGCTTTTCAATCTTAGGCGCAAGCGCTCTTTCGGCAGCTCTTTCTTCTGCTACTACTTTGGGCGCTGCGGGAAGTCGTACTCCTGTTCCTTCTGCGGCAGCTCTTTGCTGTTTTGCTAATTTTCTTGCAAGTACCGTATCTTCCCCGACACTCGGCTCCTTAAATATTGTCGGCTGTATCTTCGCTGGCTTTAAACCCAATTGGGCTTCTGAAGTACCAGCTTTTCCACCATCTGGAGAAAGAGGCTCCAAAGGTTCTTTTTTTTTTAAATATGTATCGTAAAAGGAATTAAAGTCCTTATCGGTTAATTGATTGGCTTGGAAAAAACCATACAATTCTTTTGCCTTTGCAGAATCAGAATATTCTTTTAGGAATGTCTGCTGGTCTTTATCAGTCAGCTTATTTGCCTTTAAAAAGTCGTATATTTTATTCTGAATCATTGATTAGAATTTTATAGGCTTACCTCCGGGGAATGTAAATGTAGGCGTTTGCGGGGCCAACCCTTGTCCAAATTGCATTTGTGGGCCTCTTTGTGGTTCGGTGCTAAATTTAAGTTGCGCATTTTCCATAGTACTCCTGCTAACTAAACTCTTACGTCTTGCTGGTTGCTTTGAGCCTACTGTTCTCCCAAGGGCTTGTATAGATTCAATTTTTCCATTCACCATATTTACATCAACCTGTTCCGTATCTCCAAAAGTATAGTTTATGCTTTTTAATGGAGATCTTACAGATTGCGGTATTTCATTGCCTAACATAACTAATTTGCCAGTATATGGCACCCCATTTAAGTTAGCAACCCCATCTTTTACGACAACACCTTTTTTAGTTCCTACAATATTTGTTATTTCATCAAGAGCATTTCCTTCTACTCCCATACCAAAAGGATATCCATATCCAAAGCCAAACCCTCTTTGCGGAGGTTCTCTCTTAATATCCTTATCTGTTACTGTTTCAATAACACCTGAATTATTTAACACAATACCCGCGGCGGCTACTTTTTCAGGAGTATCCATAATATCATTTGGAGCAATTTTGCTATATGCTTTTGCGTAATTTATAAATCTCTCGGAAGGAATTTTACTTTCCCCCTCTTCAAGAATTTTTTTATGCGTCTTGTACCCACTTCTATCAGAAGTTATCGCTGCACCGCCTTTTATAGCCATTTCTTTTAGTTGAGGAAGACTATAAACTTCTTCGTAGGTAGTAGTATAAGATCTTGTATTTGGATTATATGTAGTTTTTTCGTTAATCCTTTCTGCTGGCTTTGCTCCTGCTCTTGCAAAATCAACGTAAAATTGTTTTTGTTTAGCAATATCCCAAGTAGGAATATTTTCCGAAAAATCACCCATTGAATACGGGGTTAATGTTTCTGGGTTTTTATAATGTTTTTTATCGTAAATAGAAAGTCTTATAGAGTCAAGTAAAGGAAAATCGTCTACATCAATTTTGCCTTCTTGTTTTTTGCTTTCCAAGTCGGATTGGAATTTTCCCATCTGCTTTGACTGCTCCACCTTTGATAAAAGGTCTTGATATTTTAGCAAATGCTCTTGCTGAGCCATTCCTCCTTTAGCAATTTCCTTTCTATTCATCACACCATTGCTAATCCAGTTTGCAAGCTCTTTATTCCACTCAGGCAAATCCTGCGTTCTCATTCCAGCGGGATTGATTTTATTTTTTAAATCTAAAAAATACTTATCAAGGGCTTCTTCTTTGGCAGCTTTTTGTGCAATTAATTTTTGTTGCAATGCCATTATAGGCCTTGTATCAAATACTACCGCCTCTGCGCTATATGCTTGTGGTGAAATTGGAACCATTGTTTAAGATGTTTTTTCGCCAGCCATAAGAGAAGAACCAATATCGGTAAAGCCTCCAAAAATATTTGTAAGTCCTGCTCTCTTGATAGCGGATGCGCCCACTGCTTTGGCCTGAGCTGCGCTAATTTTTTGATATTGCTTTTGTAATTCTGCTTGCGTTTTTGCTTGAGCTGCTGCACTTAATTGACCAAAACGGCGATTTCTTTCTTGTTCCGCAGCGACTTCGGCGCCCAAAGAAGCATCCGATAGTCTTCTTACAATATCAGGAACAGCACCCATTCTTGCTCTTGCACCCCGAAGACCAGCAAGCCCTGTTGCTCCAGCGCGCTGAATGTTTTGCTGCATGCGCTTGTACATTGCTGTTTGCGTAGGATCGGCGCCATAGCGTTGTTTTGATAATTCATACTGCTCAACAAGGCCGGGAAATTGAATATTTTCAATTTGTGTATCTAATTGCTTTTGCGCTTTCTTTTCTCCACTAAAAGCTGTTTGCGCTATGCCGCCAAGAGTCTTTGTACCTCCGGCTATTAAACCTATTTTTGCCGCTAACGGTAATGCTGCCCAAAATCCCATGTCTTTTTATTTTACTGTTAAAGGTGAGTCAGTAAATCTTGCTGAAACCTCTGCCAAATTTACCAAATTATTTGCATTTGTTTTTTGAAATTTTACAACCAAATAGTTGCCTTTCATAAAGTTCCCGTTTATCTTGCCCCCTGATGAATTAGCGTCCCTTTTTATAGCCGCTGAAGGGTTGCCTTCAAGAAGGGTAAACTCTGCTTCTACCAAGTTGCTAACCTGCTTGGTAGTGCCATAGCTATAAGTGTTAGTATACATATTAGGAACTATCCAAGTGGTATTGGCTATCTCCATTAAGCTATTCCAAGACTTTTTTGAGTGCAAGGCTGAATTAAACACTACTGTTAAATAGGCGTCATTTTGTGTGCCGTAAAATTTGCAATAGTCTGTTGTATTATCGTGCTTGTAAAGCTCCCCGTTTTTCCAGCTGTAGATGATTTCTTGTGCGTTATCAAGCCATTCTGGATGGTAATCAAAAAATGCGGTATAACCGTTTCTTGGTTCGTTGAATGAGAAGGTGTAGGGGGAAATCGTGCCTAAAGATTCAAGGGTAAGCTCTGAGCTTCCGTATATATAAAAGGTTGTAAGTTTTCTTATAGTAAACCCGGGATACCCGTTATACGTAACGGAAGTTGCCGTAAAATTTCCTCCAGCATTTACAGCTGCAACAATAGCCGTAATCATATTAGCTATCGTATTACCCGCTCCAAATGTATAAGTGAATTGTGTATAGGGAAGTGGTGGTGAAGGGGGATCAGACGATACGTTAACCGTAACTACATCTCCAACTTGAGGCGTACCCGTAAAGGTTGTTATCATAGCGGGAAAATCTACATACGATTCACCCGTAACAACGTTTCCCGGGACATCGCTACCAATTTGAATAGCAGGATTCCCTCCGTAAGTTGTAGAAGTTGCGCTAAACTGCCCAGAAGGATTGATGGCTGCAACTGCGGCATTTATTATATCAGTAATTGTCCAGCCCGCCAAAACAACGATTGCGTAATCAATTGCTGCGCCATAATTCTCCCTCAAAACGAAATGAACCACATCGCCAGCAATAGGAGTGCCAGAAAAAGAAACAATATAAGTAAAAGGCCCCGTGTTTCCTTCAAATGGTAATATCAAAGTTGAGGGGGTTATTATATCGCCGTCAGTAATAATTCCATTATCTACTATTTGAAGAGTGTTCTCTCCATATAAATTACCGCCCTGTAAAGAACAAACATACTCTTCATCAAAAAAGTTGTACGTGCCGACAATTTTTGACTTTACAAGATTGTCGCTCTTGTAGTTCTTATTATAAGGAACAATTAGGTTGCGAATATAAAATTGCCCTTTATAAAGTTCGGAAATAGGGGTAAGGCCGTCCGCAGACCTTCTTACTTGGTACCCCCTAACAGGATCAACAAAGTAATGCGCTCCCTTGCTTTTTACAAGACTTGTTGGTTGATCTCCAAGACCATAAGTTCCCTGAAGATACCTAACATTATTTATGGTGATAATTACATTAGTGGTAGTAAGCACATTAGCTCCAGCGTTATCTTGTATGAATTTGGCATAAATGCCGTACATACCTACCGCTCTTTCTTGGTATACATAAAGAACCCTATCCTCTACAACCAATCTCCTTATAGCCCCTTTAGCTCTATCCACCTCGTCAAAATCGGCTGGGCTAAATATGTTTAAGTTATTTACGTCAGTTCCTTGCTCATACTGGCCTCCCCACCTAAGCATAGCTTGGTTGTAGATAGTTTGCGAATCTGGATTTATTGTCCATACGCGGCCATTTGAATTTACTGCGCTGGGGAAGTAATCGTTATAATTGGCGTCAATAAAAAATTCAGTAGTTACAGAGGTTGCAACCGTGCTTATATACCAACCCCTTCCGTGAAAATAAACATCTCCGTCAAACCATTGGAAAGTTGCCGGATTCGCTGAAGTTTGGTCGCCTGTTTGTCCTTTGTGATACCTTACACCTCCTTGTGTGTATATATCATACTTCTGTCCCCACTCGTAAAAAAACTGACTATCCTCGGATACAACTGGCTTCGGCGTGTACATCTCTATCAGCATTGTTTGAGAGTACGCAACTGTTGGAAGTGTTGAGGGTTTGGTTACCTTCAAAAATAAACCATTGCCCGTATTTGGGGCGGTCATCGCCTTTGTAACGGTTCCAAGTATTTCAAAGTCTAATTGACGAGGGGTGCTGGTTGCGGAAACGTATGGAGTGAAGTTGCCACCAGCGTACGATGCAATCACTCTTACCCTATCTCCTTCGGTAAATTCATAAGAAGGTATAAATCCAGTATTTTGAGTCTGTTGATAGGTTAGATTTTGAATACAGAAATACAAAAACCCATCACCCGGATCAAGAAAATCGTTTGTTACCCAATAAAGAAAATTTGTTGGCTTTAGGTCTGCTCTAACCCATTGGTAAGAAACTGCCCAATCTGGAGGGGTATGATTAATGGAAGCCGCAATAAATGGAACTTGTATTATATTAGAAGCAACATTAAAAGATGGTGTTGTAACTGCAAAATCGGTTGTATCCATATCGGAATCAGAAACAAATGATACCACTCCGTTTGTTTTGCCGTGTTCATCAAAATAAACAAGCCCAAGCCTTTGTGGGCAATTAAACTTCCAAGCGGCTTTTGCGGTTTCACTACCTGCGGCAGAAGTGCTAACGGAAACGGCTGTAATCGTACCAGCATTAGTAGAAGTAAAAACTCTAAAAACGCCAGAAGTGCCAAAATCATCTACCGATATATTATTACCCTGAAGAGCTGCTTTTAATCCTGCAACAACGTCGTCAACGCCATCTCCCGCAAGGGTTGTGTAAGTGCCTGTTTTTGGAGAAGTATCGCCGCCTGCTCCAGAATTATAACTAAAAGATACGGTATAAACCACGCCCGTAGTGACCGTATCGCCTATGACTACATTGAAAGAGCTTGGCCCTGTATAGCTAAAAGATATATTAGGGACACCCGGAGAAGCAAGTCCTGTGGTAACTGTTACGTCCACATCTTCCCGCGCAATCGCATCATACCCTTCTGTAATACCTCCGTATATAAGAGTATTGCCATTTAACAGTTCTAATGTATTTGCTTTATCTGGCAAATAACTAAAATACAAATCTGTTTCAGTAGTGGGTATGGTTACGTAAGCACCGTTATTGTAAAAATCGTAATCGTAGTAAGAGTTAGTAGGTATGTTGTATTCAGAAAGAACAAGTGTATCAATTGCAAAAAAATCACCCCAAATATTATTTACATTTACCTGTCCGGCTATTTCTATTGATTTGCAATCTTCGCCTCCAGAATAAACCCTTACCGCTATATAATTATTTTTAGTAGGATCGTTTGATATATTGGGATCGTACGCATCTATTGGTAGCGGCACATCAGAAATAGGAGAAAATGTTGATTTTTCTCCATTTTCATAAACCCACCTGTAAGAAAAACGAAATAGCTTTTTACGAAGATTATTGGTTAATACATTTGCGTTGTCTCCGTAAATACCATCAGGAGGCGTTAGCGGAGCATTTTTTGCTGCCGTTAGCATATCTGAAGTGAAGGGTGCGAGGGAAGATACGGTATCCACATTTAGATACTTGGGAGCATTATACCCATCTGTCCAGTAAAGCAAATTACCCTGACCTTGATCTCTATAAACAAGCGCAACAGAATGTACTGGATAGTCTGCGTTAAAATTTAACACATCTGTTAAGCTATCCGTATTGGACAAAAATATCTTGGTAATAGTTTCGGTGTTCACGTCTAATTGATAGATGCCGTGATTTCCCTGACTATTGTAATTAAAAAAGTAGATAAGCTGATTAACTTGGTCAAAGTACGAACCTATGCAAATATTTTCTCCGTTTACGGGAAGTGATGAGTTTGGGATTATATAATTCCCTTTCACATTTTCGGCAATAAGACCGTTTTGGCCTCCGTAAAAACGAAGGTTTTTTGCGTCTATGTGTTGGGGAGCAAGCACGCTTTCCGGCTTGTCATCCGTATTCATTATCCCAGAAAATCGCTTTACTTCAACCATTTAAGTATTATGCTTTAATTCCAAGTCGTTGATTTCTTAAATTCCATTCATACAGGTCGCTCATATTCACGGGATCATATCTTGCAATAGCAAGTCTTCTTTCGTTGTAGTATTCTATTCTTCTATCTCTTTTATCGCCAAGGTTACCTCTGCGAGAAGAAGGAACACTTATAATATCTTTCCAGCGTAAGTATGATATGATTGCTTCTTTAAATTGTATGGGGAAGAAGTAGTCCTGTCCCTGCTGCGGCATTGAAACATACTCAAGCATTACATACTCATACTCAAAATTCTCATCAAGAACAATAAGTCCGTTTGCATTGTCAATCTTAAAGCTACCCACAAATGGGCTACCACTTGGAAGTCCGTAAAGGTTAGAAAGCCCGTATCCGTTCCAGTAATTCCACCATACAATACCCTGCGGACTATACGCCGTAAATACGGTTGGATCTTGTGTTTGAGAAAGTCTTGAAGGTTGCATATCGTACGCCGTGGTTAAGTTGTTGTTAACCATCAGGGGGATTATCTCTCCTTGTCCATTTAATATACCAACCTTAGAATAGTTTAAATAATCTTCGGGAAGTGTTACCGTTAAGTTAGGATTAACGGGAAGCTTTACGCTTTTGATAGCAAAGAAAAAATCAAGACCAAGCTCCATAAGAGCGCGGTAAGCGAGGTTCCACATTTTAAAGTATTTGTGGTTGCCCTGCTCGGATTCGTCCAGATAAGCGTAAATCGCCTCATCTAAGCTTACCCATTGTCTATTCTGTACTGCCATCTTATCACTCTTTTGCTATGATTCCATTTTGATCCATCAAATAATATCTTTCTCCGTCAATATCAACGGGAGTACCCCAATCCTTCACGCGATATACAATATCTCCGGGGTTGAAAATCATTTTTCTTTCTTTAGTACCATTTCCCACCGCAATAACGCGCATCTTATTGCTTTCTTGTCTTGCTGATTCTGGCACAAAGATTCCGCCCTCTGAAATTTCATCTGGCGGAAAAGGTTTTGTAAGTACGATATTTCTTACAGGTTGCATATTAGTTTAAGCTTATATCTTGTCCATCGTTTGCTAAATCCTTTGGCGTTGACTTCATTAATAATAGTTGCTTCTGAATATAATCAATCATTATTGGAACATAGTCGCCCGGAACATTTAGATTGCTGTTAAGGTCGCTGCTATTTCCTCCACTAACCAAAGTTACCGTTGCTGTAAAATCACTTAATTTTAAATTGCTAACAAGAAATGCTTGATTTCCCTCTACATAATAAAGTGTCTTAAAGGGTAAATTCTGTAAGCTCTGAAAATAGGTTTTTTGATTTTCTGTTAGGGGAATACACGGTTGAGACAATCTACCCAATCCATCTTTTAGCTGAAGAGTAGATACGCCTTCGTTAGCCCCCACGCCTACGGGAACCTGTGGAAGTGTTATCTTCCAAAGATTAAGCTCATCCTTGCTTATTGCTATATCTTTAAAGGTTGTATAAAACGAGTTGTTTACAAACCCTACACCCTCAAGGCTTGCATTTTCTTTATAGTTAGTCTTTGCTGCAAACGCTATCGCTTGGTCAATATATTGATTAACAAGCATAGGAGTGATAGAGGAATCTTCTTGGACATACCCTCCGTAAACTTGCCTTAAAATCTGCTCTATGAATTGCGCCCTCGTCATTATCAATAAGTTTTATTCAAAATGAAGATGTCACTATAAATGCTGTTTCCCGCATTAGCCGCACCCCATTGAACGGTAATATTTAGTGTATTACTAACTGTTGTACTAAAGGTGGTATTATTCACTGTATTAAAAGAGAAACCCTCAATAACCCCGTTCACAGTTTTAACGTAATGAAAAGTACCCAAAGAAACTATTGAAGCGACACCCGCGGCGCCAAGCTGTCTAATAGTAAAATCTATATTCAAAGAAAAAACGTCATTCGTTATATTTGTAATAGGCTGCGCTCCGCTATCAAGTAAAATAATAGATCCAGTTTTTACTCTAATTCTTATAGTTTGATTGTTTGCGGTATTTAAAACGCCAGCCATAATAGCTCTAAAACTATCCCCAACAGAAAATCCATTAGCAGGTACACTTAGAGTTCCTACGCCTCCGTTAATTAATGTAGTTTCTACGGTAGTATTAGTAACTGGAGTACTATTTGCTGTTTGCGCATATAATCCATAACTTACAGAAGCTGGTACTATAGGCGTGTTCGCGTCTGTAACTAAAGAATCCTCCGTTTCTGATACAGAGTATGTTTTGTTTTTGTATTTTATGTCAGCATTAACTCCCGCGGCAGCATCAATGTTTTCAAATATAGCTATGTTACTTGCTGGGAATGTATATTGTACGCCTGCTGGAATTTGTGGATCTTCATCTATTTGTATAACGGTTGCTTGTACTTGCGTTACGCCGCCAGTATTGGCTGCCGTTAATAAAGCAGAAAGTGTTTCAGATACATAAAACACTTGATTGCCCAATTTATTACTTGGGTTAGGGTAGTAAAATATTGCAGCGTTAACAGCAGCAATAGGAAGCGTGGCTTCCTTTATCATAATGTCGCTTGTAAGAAAGGAGACCTCGGTAGCAGATGGCAAAGGACTGCCATCTATTTGATACACCGTTGCTTGAATCTGATTTGCCATTTCCTACTATTTACTGCCCTTGAAGCTGAATCTGGTTAGCGTAATTGTTAACCTGATTGTAGTCCAAATTTACGCCAATTATGCGTAAAGCCCTAACGATAATTTCAAGTATACTTGCTACGTCCCAAACAGGTTGAACCGAGGTAGCTGGATTGTAAACAGGAACACCGTTTCCATCAAGCGTATAGCCCCAAATCATATCTGGCGGTTCAATAACATACGATATTCTTGCCTGTCCTATGCTTGGCGGAGCAAACTGAAATCCGTTATTTCTAATCATATACACAGGCCAGCTTGCAATAGGATCAATCTTACTATTGTAAATAGAGTAAAAATAGTGTTGCTGTACCTCTCTGATTCTTTCGTAGCCATAGGCGCTCCACATTGCATCTGTTTGCAGGTAATCTCCGTTGCTTGGAACAAGTCCTGCTGCGCTTGGGTAGGGGGAATATCCGGCACCGTTAACACTTAAAAACGATTCATAAATAATCGGCGCAAGGCGCTGCCGCACGACAGAATTTTGTCCAAACTCCACCCGTGCGACAGGCCGCCCCGGCTGATACTGCTGGAAATTGCCCAGCAGATAGGCGACATAACTTTTCTGCGCGATATTTATAGTATTGTTAAAATCCTCTGGGGATACATATCCTTGCTGAAGGTTTTTTCCTGTAATGTAAAGGACTATCTTATAAACATCGTTGATATTGTACATCTTAACCTAATTGTTGTAGTCTTTCTTTAAATATTCGCCCTTCCTCACTATTAGTCAAAGCAAGGTTTAATAGGTATTTTTCTGGGTTTTCTGACTTAGCGTAAGAACCAATAAGCCCTCCGCCGTTTGCCCAGTAAACACGCCCCGGCTCACGACCAATTTCAATCTTCCCATCAATAATTGCACGCTTAATCAACCAAGCGTACTCCACTTCTCTTGATTCAACAGTTCTTTGGAAATACTCTGGCTGTCTTTTAGCGTACACGATATATTCTCTTCTAATTCCATCATCCGTCTTTGGCATACCTAAATCATCTATTAGGCGAAGACCAAGGAAGGCTGCGTGCTTTCTCATCTTTTCTGCATCCATTCCTTTTGCAAGGATTGCCATTTCAATTTCAAGTTCCTCACGCTTAAGCATTTCTTCTTGCTCGCGAGCGGGGTTGTATTCATAAAACTCAAAATGACTTCCTGTTTTATTGGAAGGACTGCCTATGTTGTGTCTTGTTATGCGAGCGAACTCAAGAGCGGTAGTATCCCACTCTGGGATTCGCAATATCTTTGTTCCGCGTAGGAAGCTAAGAGAACGAAGATTGTTCTTCGCGTATTCTGGCGTAACATCTTTTTGCTCTTTAAGCCAGATTGTATCAACACCACTAAGAAGTCTTACTCGTTCCATTTTTCCCGTTGCGGGGTTTATTACGTCATCAATTCCCGGTACGTGAACACCACCTTTTCTTGTATTGCTTACCAATTTGAATATATGGTATTTAACTCCAGTATTTTGATTGCTTTCATAAACTGGATGCAATACTTCTGAATGTTTTTGTTGGTGTTGGGGAACACCCGGATTTTCCCCTTGCAGACTAAACTGCACATCTGATAATTTTGCCATTTTTATTGGTTTTTTATTGTTTACCATTTAAGCTGCACGCCCCACAATATGTGGGCGGTTTTTGTGAAAGAAAAATTTAATTCCAGAAACATCAATTTTTAAAGGATAGCAAGATTCTATTTTTTTTCTTAATATATACCCCTTTGTATGTTTTTGTCTTCCATTAACGGTATCAATAGCGCATTTTCTATCTAATGTCAAATCTTTTGATGCAGCAATTATTGATTCGTATTCGTTAACGAAGTTCCCATTAATATCGTACACTATAACTTTTACCAAATGTTTTTCTCTTGCCTTCATATTGCACTCTTTAGAAGGCTTAACTCCGTTTAGTCTATTGTACCTGCTTACGCTGTCTGCAATCTTTCTTTTCATTTCCTCAGACCACTTCTTCCCCCAACTTGAAGATTTTTCACCTTTCCTCATTTTAGCCCTCTCTACCCTTGTCTTGTCATTTTTCCAAGACTCACGATAGTCGCCTCCGCGAGTAAGGTTCATCCCATCAAGATTTTCTGCCGCGTAAGTTTTTAGTTTGGCTACCCAATAAGTCTCTCGTTCATTAAGTAATTCAAAAGGGATATTGTCTTCTATTACTTCAAAAATATGGGCATCCCATCCGTACTTTTCAATACTGCGAAGAATAAGGCTTTTGCCCTTTTTCTTTCTTTTGCTTTTGTATTGAATGATACGCTCCCTTGCGGTTTTAGTTGTTTGGCCAACATAAACCCTTTCGGTAGGACTTGTTATTTTATAAATTAAACCCATTTTTTTTATTACAAAGGGAGCCGCCCTGTGACTGGGCGACTCACCTAAGTTAATGATTATGAAGCTTGTACGATGACAAACTGGTTGGCCGCCGCTACGCGACTTCCGCGATACGTGATCATTTCCACGTTGTCGTTCATCTGGCCAGAAGTTGGATTTTGAGATCCACCGCCCCACTGCCATACGCGGATACCATTACCGATAGTACCGCCACGGGGTGGCTGTTGGTACATAATAGTAATGTTTTTGTAAAGTTTGCTCGCATCTTTAGCATCGCGAGTTTCTCCTTGAGGACAGATCATTCCGAAGTTGCGGAAGAAATCTGTGTTAGGAGTAACTCCAGTCAAATACTCAGAGTTGAAAGGACGATACTTCTTAACCTTGAAGTGGTAACCATCAATAGAGATTGATTTACAACCGTAGTTGATAGCAGCCTCTTCAGACTTCTCGTTATTACCCCAAACCCAAGCACCAGCAGGGAAAGCGGCGAAAAGACCATCAGAGAAGTTTTGGTTTTGATAGATATCTTGAAGCCACATATTCTCACTTGCGCATCCGTTTACGTCCATAATACGAGTGATTTCGTGAAGCTTTGCAATATCTAAGTTACCCGGAGTGTAACCTACAGTCTCGCCATCAGCAAGAACTTTAGGGATGATACCCTCAGAACCTACTGAAGTAGTTGTAGTCAAACCAGAGTTGTTAACGATATTACCGCGCATCAACTTCATCTCTACGTCATCTTTGAAACGTACGTTAGACTTAACAAGTCCCTTCAAGGTGAAAAGTGAAGTACCAGCTTGAGCGCCACCAGCAGGAACATCTCCGCTGAATCCGCCTGTGTAGTAAACTTCAGTCATCTCAGCAAGGTCAGTTGCAGAGAATGTTTCACGCATTTCAGTAATGGTGTTAGTGTACTTCTCGTCCAACTGAATCATTGGAGCGTTAGTGTTAGAAGCCTCACCAGCATCCATAATACCACCAAAGATTAACACATCAGTTGCAAGGAAGCTTCCGCTACCAGCAGATGCTAAGCTCTGTGTAGAAATTTTTGGACGAACTGTAAATGTGAAAGCAGAAGGAGTTGTGCTGTTAACTGTCAGGATTTCACCTTCTACGTTTGTAGAGGCAACGCGAACAGTTTCACCTATGCGAAGGGGAGACTGAGTTCCGCTATTGTAGTGGAAACCAGCAGCAAGAGTCAAAGTGATAGTAGCACCAGCAGAAGCAGCTACGTTAGCAGCAGCCTGAACGCCAGTGATCAATTTACCACGATTCTCAAACCAGAAGAAGTCACGGTTTTTAACTTCTTCCATACCTGCATAAGTAGCCAACCACCAAGTGAAGTCTTCGCTACCATACTTTTCAACGTAGTTTTTGTAGTACTGAGGTGTCAATAGTTGAAGATCGGACACCAATTGTCTCGTAACACCACCGGTTAAACTTATATTACCCGGCTGAAGGATGTTAGAGGTAGGGATTCCAAGAGCCATTTTGTTTACTTTTTAAAAATTGAAAAAATTGGTTTTTAGCTATTCTTCCAAATAAATTCAATTTGCTTATCCAAATCTGAACGCTGGTCTGGGTTGAATGTGGATTGGGCTGTACGGGAAGTCACGGTTACGTTACTTGTTCTCTTAATGTATTCAGCAAGCCTCTTGGCCGCCGCGTCATTAACGAACTTCTGATTTACTCGGCCTTCACTATTTAGAAGTGCCAAATCGCGAACAACTTGTTGCGTGTTAATTTCATAACCTCCATTCGCGTCAGGTTTTAGCCACCTTTCAGCAAGCAGAACATTAGCGTCAAAATTTGCATCAGCAAATCTTTCTAATTGCGTAGCCACCGCACTTCTTTCTTCATCTGACACGGCGTAGGATAGCGGTATTTCAACTTCCTCGTCTTTTACCGAAACCGAAAAACCATCAAACGATTTCAAGGCGGACTGCGCATTTTGCTTAAAAGAGTTTATCAAGACTGACTGGGCTTCCAATTCCTCTTGGGTAGGCTCGTAGTCTTGTTTAGCTCCTTCAAATTGTATATCTGGTAAAATAAGCTCACTTTTAAATTTCTCCAGTTCGGGACGGGCGAGTTTTGCCTCAATGAACATTTCTGTTTCAACGTCCTTGACTCGGCTTTCCCACGACTGAAGGCGTTCTTGATATTCCTCATCAGACTCAATATCTTTTTGTACTGGCTTTGAGGGGATACCAAATTGTTTATTAAACTTGTATTCTATTTCGCTCGGCGTCAAGTCTTTGTACTTTTGCTGCATATTGAGCTTGATAATCTCGGCAGCGGTAGACTGATTGAGGTCGGCAGAAGCAAGTCTGTCAATCTTTTTCTTTTGATCCAAGAATGAGTACAAATCATCTTCTTTGCCCTCTTGTAAAAGCTTGAAGAATTTTGCACTTTGTTCGTTAGCAAATTCAATATCTGCTTTTGTGCTTGCGTTTTCACGAAGCTTTCTTAATTCCTCTATTTCTGCTTTTGCGGCTTCTGCGCTTTCCCAACCAAATTGTCCTTTTAACCACTCGTCTGCATCTACTATTTCTTCTTCGTATTCTTCTTGAGTGTCTGGGGAAGTTGTGGTAGTGGTTTCTGTTTGTGCGATAGGTTGTTCTTCCTGTTGAATAGGAGTATTGCTCCACGCTTCATCAGAAAATGGGTTAAATTGCACAGTTGGTTGTGCATTTTCCTGTACAGGAGTCTGTACAGATTCTTGTACTTGTTCTTGTGTGTTGTTTTGTGTTTCTGACATAAAGTCTATTTAGGTTAATAATTAACTCAAGGTTAAACGATAAATGGTCTTTGCAGCAAGACCAGAAAGTTCTTGAGACCTATTTTCTACATCAAGTAATTTTTTCTCACACGCAAATTCATATAATTCGTAAGAAAAATCTAATAACTCTTTAACCAGCTTCACAGAAGATTCGTGTCCTCCGTATTTTGGAGTAGGTATGCGAACTAAAGCGCCAAGTCTTTTGCCATCCATATACCCCATCATCTTTTCAGGGATATCGTCAGAGAAGTCCTCTAAGCCTTCATACAACTTACCTAAAGCGTCGTGTTCCCATCCGCCTTTAGTTTGCTGATGAAATTCGTGTGCAGCATCGTGAAAGTAAAACAACCTGTCACGGATTTCTTCGGGTGTGAGGGAAGTCTTGGCCTTCACTTCTTCCCCAGACATTCTGATTTTAGCTGTAATTGCCATTATTTTTTCTTTTTCTTGGTTCTTAATTTAATTTTCTTCTCTTGCTTGAGCATTTCTTTAGTTGGCGCCTTTCCACTTCCGATATTAGCGCGGATATTGTCCCAAAGTCCGCGTGGAGAATAGCTGCCATCAGCTCTTTTAATCATTTCTTTTTTCATTTTTTATAAGGATTTTCTTTGTGCCATTTTTTTGTTGCCCTTACCCCATCTGCTACAGTCTTCACTCCAGCTTTTTCAGTAAGATCTATCGTGTCCCATTTACCTTTATCTGCGGTAGGATGATTTACCATAATGTGTCCTTTTAATCCTTTACCTTGTCCAGTAGGGCTTGTTTTTTTATAAACAACGTGATTTTCACCACCACTTCTAAATCTTACTTTTACCTTCATTAACAAATCTTGTAAAGCCTTACTAATACTTTAGCAGCCGTAACCGAAGAACCTGAAAGCTGAAGGAAGCGTCCGATATATCCAAAACGGACAAGTCCTGATGCTGCGAGGGAACTCACGGCAGTACCAGCCGCCAAGTTTGTTCCTTGAACAGCCACAAAGTTTGTAGCCGAAACAGCGCTGCCATCAGACACGCCTTCAATAGCACCAGAATCGTTGGTGTGCAAGAAGTTTACCGTTCCGCTTGGACTTACCAATTGGACGATTGCATAATCAAACCCGCCTGTGTCAAGTTTTACGTCTGAGTCTGCGTTAAAGTCGTCTGTTACGTCTAATACAATTTGAACTGACATATTTTATTTTTTAAACATTAAAGACAATTGTTTCGTTTCCGTAGAGATATCCGGGGTTATTAGGAGAAGCAAAAGTCTTGTTTGGAGCAAGTGGGCTAACTTCA
>JACCDW010444743.1_pt1 | contig 20966 bp, 26 predicted proteins | sample 7449781 | NCBI WGS metagenome assembly JACCDW01 (sample SAMN15323449, study PRJNA562643) | freshwater metagenome | isolation source: river surface water | place: USA:Blue River Watershed | collected 2017-08-18
CAGCATAGAAGTTAGCAATTACACCATCCATATCCACATAAACTTTTGGTTTGCTCTGCACATCCTCATTGCGAATTCCTTTACTGCGAGATCCACCACCTTTACGAATGTCATTTAATTCATTGTAGGCTGCAACAACAGTATTCAACGTATTAGAAAACTGTTTTACATTTTGTGCTGCTCTGCGGAATGCGCCGCCATGTTCTACTTCTAAATCTTTTGCTAGTGCTTCTGCTTCTCTGCGAGCCTTATTACGTAACCCAGCAAGACTATAACGGCCAGCACCACCAATTACTAACACTTCAGTGTTGTCCATTGGTGCTTCTTTATCTACTCGATATATAACTTTTGTTTTATCAGTTACATCTTCTTGTGCTACAGATTTTTGTAACTGTGCTTTGCTGACCCAATCCCTTGCCTTAGGACTTAGAGGTGCTTCTAAAAATTTGTCGACTCTCTTTAGAGGAGTATTAAAATTAGGATTATCATCGTTTGAAATTTCAACGAAGTTAGGTTCAAAAACATCAGCTAATGATAGCTTGTTGTCTTGAACTTGCTTGTGAGACTTAATAACTATTTCTGCGGGTACTTTACGATCTCGGTTTAAATTACGAGCTAATGCTGTTTTTAGACTGGTATTTACAAATACCATCATAGTTTGATAGCCAATAGCCTCAAGCTCGTGCTTGAGTGTAGCCATCTTTGTTACGTCTTTAGCTGTACCATCTATAATTAAGCCTAAACGACCGTCTAAGTATATATCCTGCTTTTTATTAGTAATTTGTTTAGCTCGTTGACGAGCAATATCGCGGCTGGGTTGTTCCTCTGGTGGCATTTCAAAACTTAAATTGTGTTTACGCATTAAGTATTCAAACGCATCATCACTGTTTACAACTTTTAAACCTCGGGATATTAAACCTAACTGACTAGCCACATAGCTTTTGCCGCTGCCGGGGCCGCCAGCTAAGAATATAGCTTTAAAAATGCCAGGGTCGTTAGGACCTTCTTGTAAATCAGTAAATCTCATAATAAATCCGCTATTAAGTGCTTTGTAGTATTTATCACTCTAATACAGATTTACCAAATACAATTTTACTGTGCAAGTCAGTCTTATGCTTATCCCATTCGTTTTCAGTATACGGACACTTAATACACACATCTTCAGGTTGAGATAGTCTTTCCCAATCAGGTGTATCATGATCCTCTAGTAGATTATAAGGTTTATAGTCTCTAAGATATTGCCATTTTTTATCATAAATGTTTTTTACATCTAAGACACTTGGAAGCATCGCTGTCATGGGACATTTGTATATTTTACCGTTCTTTATATGCATCCCGGGGCAAATACACTTACTGTAGGCGTCTTCTTTTGAATTATTAAACTGTATTGGCAATTCGTTTTCATCCATTAATGGATAATGCCACGAACCTTTATGTTGATTTTTAATTACAATACGATCGTTATAAATTTTAAATAAATTAAGGGTATTTGGGCCAGTCTTAGCTAAAAAGTGTTGCCTTAGATTTTTTTTAAATCTCATTGGCGAAATATCTATAAATTTTCCCACACTCTCACATAAGTTTTTTATATAAACTGATTCTAACATTGGATGACCGTGAACGCTGATAATTATTCTAAGTCTACTATCAGAATCTAACAGATCCTTCAACCACATGTTTTTATGTAATAATAATCCGTTGGTAGTAACTGTATATTGTTTTACAGGTGTTAATTTTTCTAACACTTTTTGTAAATGCGGGAACATCAGCGTCTCGCCGCCAGCGATTTCTATATGTCTAACTTCAAATCTCTCAAATAAAATATCTAGATCTCTATCCCAATTAGATTCATCGGGGATTTGTCTAGTTTCTAAATGATTTGAATAATTAACACATCCTCTACAAGTTAGATTGCAATTAAATGTTGGGTGGTAAGCGATGTCATCTATATAGAATTTTTCAGCCATATAAGTTTACATTGCTTTAGGATTAAACTGGTATAACATTTCCTGTGGTTTATCTGTAGTAATAATAGCTGGATTTTTCTTATAGGCACTGATTCGCAGTAAATCTTCACCACTACCTACAACACCTATGCTATTGTCAACTAAGCTAATAGCTGCTAGATATTTCCATTCGCCGCCCATGTCACTGTTTTTATACCAATTGAAATTACTTACAATGTATGCTTTGCGTACTTCATCCGGATTAGCATTTGGCTTGTTAAATGCGTCTATAACAGGTTTTGCTTCTTCGCCAAAGATTGTACCAAACACTTTATTACCTAAGGCTGATCTTGTTTGTGGATCTAGATTAGCATTATTGGCTAAGCTAACAAAATCACTAATGTTCAATGATTTTTGTGTAGCTAGGGCTTGATCCATTAGAGGCTTCATTGGTTCAAAACTATTGATAATATTAAGCATTTGTTCTCTGCTAGGCAAACGACCGGTTTCGCCAAAGCGGCCGCCGCCGCTGCCTTTTTTCTCACCAATAGCAGCTTTAACTTCTACTGGCTCACCGGCAACAGTAACGTCACCTTTGCCAGCAATGCTAATTTCTTTACTTAGAATAGCAAGTGCATGTTCTAGCGGGCCTTTCATTAACTTACCAACGCCAAACGATTTCATATGATCTAACACTTTTCTATTAACTGGATCATTGAAAGTAAACTGATCCACAGTATAGATACCAGGACTAATCAATATTGATGCATCAATAACTTTATCATTAGCCAAGTTATCGGCAAGTTTTGCCTTCTCTTGATATGTAATTGGTGAATTTGAAAGAGCTTGTGCGATGTCTACTACCCAATCTTTACCATACTCACCTTTAAGTACATCTGGCAATACTGCACTAATACGATCTGTTACATTGTTTTTATTTAAGATTGTGTAAATCTTATCTAAAAGATCTGCGTTCTTTTTAGCGATTTCGGCATCTTGTGGTGCAGTATCGATACTGTTAACAGCCTGAAGAATTTCTTGCTTGGCGGCATCTAGACTACCGTACTCATTTAACTTAGCTTCATGTAAATTAATTTGCTTTTGTAGAGATGGATGCATGTCCTTAACATACTTGCGAAGTACAGGTCGCAAACAGGCTTTATCTCCCTGCGATGCTCGAACTTGTCTAAAATCTTTAATCATTCTTGGATCAGGGATAGCAAAAAATGCGTCCATCTGACCCTTAATGTCGTTGGCAAGTAACGGTTGACTTAGTAACTTGTTTATGACTTTGACTGGGCTATTATCCGGTACTGCGTCTTTTAATATACTTTCATTAATACTTTCACTCTTATTGCCCCAGTTCTTAGCGCCTTTCTTGCGACACTGAACTAGAGCACCACTTGCATAAGCACTGGGCCATACTTTGTAGCGTCTCTTTACTTTGTGATAGCAAGCATCTTGCTTTTCATTTAATTGTGATTCATGAACAATGCTGCCGCCGCAACTTGGGCAAACATTAAAAGGAATATCTGTGTATTCTACTACACTTTCCTTCTTAGTAGCTACATTCTTAGCAGCACCTTTGCGTTCTGGATTCGGATCCTCTCTGCGCTTACGGCGAGCAGCACTTGCACGACCTTTTTTGCCTAGACTATGTGCTTTGCTTTGTGGTAAACACTTAGGCTTACCTTCACTGTCATCGCCTCTAGCACAGTCTCCGCGAATTTTACCGTCCGGGCCGAATCGTACCCACTTGTCTTTAAACCACTTTCTTAGATTTTCATCTAGCGTTCCTGTTTCATTAACTAGATCGCTATACATTTTTGCTAGCTCTTTAGCGTCTACACCTTCGTAACTTTTTGCAATACGAGCAGCATAGTATTCAACGCTGTGATTTCGAGGTTCTACTTTTCTTGCTAAAACATCTGCTAGAGCATTTAATGCAGCACGATACTTGCCACGTCTTAGCAGGTGTCTGCCAAACACATCATCTTCGTTTACACTTGAACTACTTGTATCATCAACAGCAACTTCTTCGTTTGCTTTCTTTTTGCCAGCACAGTGAGCCTTTTGACTAAAACCCTTAGGGTTAGAGCAATTGATTGAATCTTTATATTTCTTTGACCATGCTTCGTCAAGTTTTTCCTTTTTAACCGTAGACAGAATTTCCAATTGTTCTTCTAGCGATAGATTTTCAAATTCTTTTAATTTGCTTAATCGAGTATTGTGTTCCACTGAACTAAAAACTTTTTGCCCTAGCGACTGTCCTTGAGCAAAGCTACTGGATGCTGCGGCTTTCGCAGCCTTAGCAATATCGCCAACAGTGAGTTTGTCAGCTTTATCTGCTGCACCAGCACCTGGTTTTTTTGGTTTTCTAATAATTAACTTATCTTTTTTATCTGCCACGGTATACTCACCTCTTGGATCTTGCATTACAACAGCGTCAACATTTGGTTGCTTGCCTACCGGAGAAACAACCACACCCTGGTCTTCACCATCCCTGTTAGTAACTACAGCACCCATTGGTGCCTTAGTTGCCGGAATTACCATTAACTCATCGTCATCATCATCATCTGGCTTTGTTGCTTGTGTGGATTTTTTACTAGGAGAAGGAGATGACGCATTGGAAGGACTTGGTGATGTGCCCGATGATGTAGGACTAACTGATCCTTTTGCTGTAATTGAACCCGACTGCTGACCTGCTACCGGTGTAGGTGGACCAGCATCTTTGCCGTATTCTAGTAAAAAATGTTCTAGGGTTTTAATGTCTTTAAATTTCATTTGCGTTTTCCAGGCTCAATTGTTGACTTACATAAATTTTCTTAAATTTAGTTAACAGTTCTAAGAATCCTGCATTTCGTAAAGTTTTAAAAACTAAATTCTCTGTACCAAACTCACCATGCTTACTTAAACCTTCTTTGCGGTCTTCTTTGATTTTGTCCCAAATTTTATTAACGGCATCTATATCTTTCTTACGAATAGCGTGAGTAATGGAGTTTACATAACTCTTAGCTTTTGACTGTACATCAGTATCGTTGATCTTTGCTTCTACTTTCTTTGGCTTTGACAACCATTTGTGATGCATAATACTAAAAATTCCGGCGCTGGCATGAGGTTGATCACTGAACTGAACATATAACTCAACAGGTTGTTTTTTAATAACAATTTCGTGCTGACTGTTGAAAACAGTTTTCTTAGCATCAAAAAAATTACGCATAAGAGCTTGCTTGTCACTGTCTACTTCAACTACAATATGAAGATCAATGTCGCTCTTTGGTGTATAAGTAAATGCAGCATTACTGCCTGACACAGTAATGTCTACTACTTTTAAATCTTCAACATCTAAGAAATCAATAAAAAAATCTGCAATCTTTGAAAGTCTTTCTGATACTTCTGGCTTTAGCGTATAGTTTTCCCAAAGAGAAGGATTGAGTCTATCATGAAACTCAATGGCTCCCATTACTCCCTTTAGTTCACTAATTTTCATTATGCCCCCAGAGCCTTAATTAGTAATGCAGTCACTACACCAAGTAGAGTTGTTGTGGTTAACGCAACGATACCGATAATCCAGTTTTCCATTTTATCTAGACGCTTTTCGGTGCCTTGTTTAAAGTCGCGTAACTCTGTTGTAATGTTTTCAATACGCAACATGTCAGCAATTATATGTGCTTCCAATTGTGCGCCTTCTAAATACATTTGTCTCGACTCTTTCTTGGCTTCTATTTCAGACATTATAGTAGATCCTGTTTGCTAAATTCCATATTAACTGTGTTCTTAGTATCTATTGTACCATCGAACAACACAATACCATGTAACTCGTCTGTCAATGTCTGTATAGTATGCACTTCTGCTCGCTCAAACGCAAACTTAAAAATCCAGCCTGCGCCTGTTAGTGTTTGTGCGCCAAAGTTCTCAAGTACTAAACTGCCGGTGCCGTTTAGATAAACAGGTTCGTTCATCATAATAGGCATAGCTCTTAGACCAATAACCTGCACAACACTTTCAAAATCCTTTTGGCTATTATCGCTATAATCGCCTGTTCTTGTAATGTCTAGTGTAGTAAACAATGTGTAGAATTCAATGTTACCTGTAACAACTTCAGCACTACCCATTGCACCAGATCGTGATGTGTAACTCATGTATGTATCTCCAATATTTTATATTTATCACATCTAGGTTTTTGAGTAGGTTAAAAATTAAACCAAAAAAAAGCCCTCGACTAGCGAGGGCTTTTCCATTCCTTGGTCCTAAGGAATTATTATACTACTGTAACTGAACCAGCTACAACTGTTAAGTTAGAAAGACCACCAGCAGCGCGGATTGCTGTCTGTAGTGAAGATGCTGTAATGCCTGGTACTTCTGTAGCAACATACATTACGCGAGCGTTGCCGCTCTCAACTACTACTGGGTTAGCAACAGTTGCGAAAGCATTTAGTACCTTCTCACCTGGATCTGCTGAACCTGCTGTGAAACCAAAGTTAGCAATGTTTGCTGAACCGTCTACTTCGTCAATCTTAAACCATGTTAGTGCGCCAGTTAGAAACTGACCTTCTGCAACTGCGCCGTTTACTCTTGTCTGAGCCATCGTTATTCTCCTAAAATATTATACACACTTTCGTGCTTGTATAACTTTATTTATCAAATAAAGAAAGTTTAAATTAAATTAGGTGCGTCTACTAGCCCAGTAAGCAGCTAATGCACCAATACCTGTGCCCAAGTTTTGGCCGCCTAATGGTGTTGAAAGTTTGTTAGCTAGTGCTGCTGTAGCTGCTGCGGCCATTGCATCCTTAGACACATCTACAGGCGGAGCAGCAATATCAGAGTTTACATAATTACGGTCCTTTAACATATCAGTTAATGGCACTAGTAATTCGGATCCTCGACCAATTTTTCTAAACTCTTGTGTGACCTGAGCAACTACTAACTGCTTTTGTATATTTTTTAAGTTACGCCAGTCTAGTATTAGTCGTCTCCAACGCTTGTAGCGACTGTCAACGATTTTTAATTGTGCTTCAAATCTATACAAATTAGTGTATGCGTCATCACTGGTGACAAATCCATTAGACATGTCCATGATAAAACGCCAATGCATTTTAGGTTGAAACTTTAATTTTTCTAGATAATCTTTACTACTGGAATTTTTTAAACTTATTTGTTTGTTTTGAGGATTAGAAACAGCATGTGCTAGTAGATATAAATCTGTAGCGTGAGTTCTGAACAATGAGTAGCCACCGTATTGTACGGTTTTCTTGGCATAGGTTAAAGCATAATCTTCTGTTTCGTCATCTAGTGTAAGCATGTATGTAACTAGAGTAGTTAGATACAAAAGATTAGCAGCGTCTTTGCCATCAATCTCGGCAAAGTTTCTGCTGTATCTGTATAATCTAGACTCGGTTAAAACCTTGTCAAGTAACAGAAAGTCCATTATTTGCTCCCTGGCTTACCACTTCCAAAGTTTAGTCTACTAAACTCTAAACGGTCAACTAGTTTGAGTGCGTTACCAATACGGTCAACAGCAACGAAGCCTTCTTCATTGGTAGCAACAAAAGCATCACCTTCTTGCTTAAATGTTGGAATCTGACGAATCTGCTCTAGCTTACGAATTAGTTTGACTTTTGCTTCAATGATCTTTAAGTATAAATCATAAACAGCCACAATCTCAGGTACATGCTGTCTAATAAACTGCACACCCTGTGTTAATTGTTCAGTTGCAGCGGCTTGTTTTTCTGCTGTTTTATAACCGTCAATCTTCTTCTTCATGAAGTCCATGTACTTTTGTACAAATCCTTGTGCAAACTTTTCAGGTGCATCAAATGCGCCAGCACGAATATTGTTATTGACATGTGCCTTAAGTTGTTGTATGAAATCAGGACCAATAACTTCATTGCCTTTTTCTAGCCAGGCAAATGTTGAACTAGGAATATTCTTTAGATAATGATCAGCTTCGCTAATAGCGTTCATTAAGTCACTGCTTTCGGCAGCAGTAAGTGTTACTGTGCCGCTAAGATCCTGAATGCGAGCATCGCGATGCCATACGCTAGGTGTGTTACCTAGTTGACTGCTATCAAAACCAAATGTTGCTGTAGTATCAGCTAGTGTAGGACCGCCCGGGTATTCAGTGTGCCACACGATGCCCATTTCTGCACTCATAATCTGTCTAGCTAAATCGCTGTCCTTTGGTACAGCATAAACAATTGTGTTTGGTTGGAATGTGATATATTCTACACCGTCGATATTAGCTTCTTTAAGATCACTGCGAGTAAACAGCATGTCACCTTGGACCACTGTATTCCAATTTAGTTTGCTGAGATTTTTTAAAGCCACAACTAATTTTTCCTGCAGACCTTCTGCTGGATGGTTAGCTTTAATGTCAGCTACTGTGAAATTTAACTTTGGATTCTTTGCAAATACACCCTTAGTGCCAACAAAGAACTTACCACTAGCAGGATCACGGCCAGCAACAATAGCAGGTGCGCCATCCCACTTAGTGGTCATGCTTACTGCACCCTTGCTGTGACCTTCTAGCATTTCATGTAAACTATAAAGATAGTCAATAGCTTCCTTAGCGCCAGCAAAGCCTTTATTAAAGATATTATCTTCTAAATGCTCGAGGTGAGTGTTCTTGCCTTCAGCTTCTGCTAGCAGGCTTTCGCTAATGATAGTTGTTACTAGAGGTTTTGATATTTCTACGAATTTCATTATTTTCTCTTTATATATCTAAGATAAGCTGTCAATCCATTTATCATAAGCATCGCCGGCGCCAATAAATAGATAAGCATATTTTTCTGCTACATAAGGGTCTTGTGCTATAATAGGCTCTGCGGCATACCAACGCCCATGAATAACATCTCTTGCATATTCAAATGCTTCTTCAGGTTCTAAATCCTGTCTTGGTTTGGGCTGGTTAGGTTTTTCTTTTTGCCAGTCGTCTACTGCTTTAACAGTGGGATCTTTTTTATCTTTTGGTTGTATGTTGTTGAAAGTTTTTTGTTGCTTAATAATACTGGTATCTAAAATGACTCCGCAGTATGGTTCATTCCCTTGTATAGATCCGGTACCTAGATCAAGTAATGCATCATAACCAAGTTTACGAAGTATACGATGTAGTTCCCAAGTTTCACTAGTCTTGCTAGGATTCTTTTGAACATATCTGTCTATGGTCGCCATTATACTTGCGCCATAGCCAATCTCCGACTCAACTTCAACACCTAATATTTTTGTTACACGTAGGAAATCATCGAGTGTAGCAGTATTCATTACCAACATATTTTTAGGTTCGTAGCTAAACACCTGAATGAATTCACGTTTATCCCCAAAAGTAAACGGTAAATTATCTCTTACTGTGTTAATAAAATATTTTGCAGGGTAAAAATATACTCCTGCAGGTGTGCCGGCATTGGCAAAACCTGAATTATAATCTGTTCTTGGATTTATACCCAACTTGTTAATTTCAGTAAAACTCGCACCCCAGTTTTCACCGTTTGATAATACATTTGCCAAAAATTTAGCAGCCTCAACCCGACCTGCTATTTTAGGATTTTGATCTGGGTTGCGTCGAGCTTCTACTGAGTATATCTCATACAGTTGCACTTTAGATACCTGCTAGTTTTTTCATTTCGTAAACATTGATTTCATTGACTGGTACTAGCATTACATAGTCAGTAACTGACTCAGAAACTAATACTTCGTAACCAACATCTTCCCAAGTGAACCCGGCAGCTTCTAATACTCTGCTTAAATGTTCATACGATTCAGCTCGCATACTTCTAGCAAGTTTTGTAAAATGTGCGTATGCTTGTGGGTCGCTCTTTGCTAGGCCACCTCGTTTCATTGCTGGTGCAGCAGCTTGAATGAAATTATCAACATCGAACCCCTTAGTTTTTAAATCGCTTAATTGATTAACTAGTTCTTTGGCTGCTTTAATATCGCCTCGTAGTGTTCTACTTTGAAGTGCTTTCAATTCAGGTTGAACAATGTTAGGTACAGGCTTAGGTGCTGGTGTATCTGGCTTACCGTCACCATTAGCATCTTGTGGTGCGGCATCGGGCTGTCCATCACCATCTGCGTCTTTTGGACGAACTAATGCAGCAACACCACGACCCAATGCTGAGCCAATCTTAGCACCAATCTTTTGAGCAATGCCTGCCTTTGGATCAAGTCCTTGCGCGAATGGGCCGCCTAACTTCTGACTAATCTTTTGACCAATTGTTTGACGAAGAGGTTCGCCGCTGTCATTGGCGCCATACTTATTCATAAGCTGACGATTTAACATACCTCTGGCTACGCCTTGTGTAGGATGTACCCATTTTCTTGTTTGAGCGTTATAAGTATAACCGGAATCCTTAGTGCCGTTCTTTAACTGACTAGCTGGTTGAACTTGGTTAGCAGTAGTTGCTGGGGCAGATGCTTGCGGCTTTTGCATAAATGCTTTAGCAGCGGCTGCACCGCGTTTAAAAATGTCTAGAGGTGCTTCCTCTACATTAACTACTTCATGAATTCGCATCATCTTCTCCAGATTGGCTTTCTCGAATGATTTTCTTAATGCCCCTGGAGAATTTTGTGCTGTCGCGACCTTTAATACTGTTAATTAATCTATTAGTTAGATCTTTAGCAGTTTCATCGTCATAATATCTGTCAATTTGCTCTAGAAGATTAATCGCACTTCGAATAACATGTTCACCACGGTTTTCCACTACATGGTTACGGTCCCTGTCAATTGAAATCTGATTAAGTTCTTCTAGAATACTTCGACTGCGTCTCACAACGGTCTCCAAGTTTTAGTATTAAGTATATTTATCACTTCTTACCTTTAATGAAGTCCATTAACGCAAGGCTGGAATTGACTGTTTCTTGTGCTTGTGGTTCTTCAGCCTTAATAGCACCACTACGCTTTAACTGCTCAACTAAGCCCTTAGTTGTAACAGTACTAGCATCCTCTTCACCTTCTTCTAAATCTTCAATACGTAGTGTATCTGGATTAAACTTTAAGTCTACTTTACTGCCTACACCACTACTAGAGCGTGTTTTCATAAACTGAATTTGATAGCGACCACGCTCACGCATAGCATTACTTGTAAAGATACCAATAACATTATCAGATGTGTTAATTTTACTAATACCGCCAGCAATATGACTATGATCAAACTCAATTTCTTCTACTGCTGCACGATTTAACTGCGATGCTGTTACTAGTAGTAAGTTGCGCTCTACTGCTAGGTTACGCAATTCTTCCGACACATATTTGTCCTTAACGAACAAGTTCTCTGCACTAATTTTAGCGGCGATGGGCATCATAAGATCCAAATAGTCAACAAGTAATGCATCTACTTTAACACCACTTTGAATCTCGTACTCACGCAAGAATGCGCGAATGTCGTTAGCATTAATACCGCTAGGCATCTGCTTTACGCGAAACTTACCGGCGCCTTTGCCCTTCATACGAACCTTAAGATCAACATCTTCAATATTACGCATAATTTCACGAGCAGCATGACCACTTACCATGCTGTCTAGTCGCATACTGATAAGTTGCTCGCTAAGTTCTAGACTGATATAAACAACATTAAGTCCTGCTAGACTCCAATTGACACCAAAGTTCTGCAAGAACAAACTCTTACCTGCGCCTGAGCCGCCGGCAAATACTGTAATCTCACCTCGGTTAAGTCCACCATACAGCTTTTGATCAATGCCTTTCCAACCTGTACTGATTGCGCCTGCTTGTTTCTTAATCCATTCTAATCGTTCCTTAGGATTTTCAAAATAGTCTAAGCCCAAGTCTTTTACAAGTCCAGTTTGTACTGCTGCCTTAATCTTGTTTTCTACTTCACCGTAGTTTTGCTTTTCCAGTAAGTCTGTGCTTTCAATAATAGCCTTTTCTAACGCCTTGTGTCTACAGAAAGTTTCAAACTCATCCATAAACCAGTTCTGATGGTCTGGTGTTACATTCTGTATTACTTCTATATCAAGCCCGCCAATAGCATTGATCTGCTCTAGTGTAGGGATACTGTTATATTTTTCGCTGTGATTCTTTAGTAGTTCAACTGTGGTTTTAAACTTACGATTAAAGAACTCTGGCTTAATAATGTTCTGGCAACGAGCAAATAAGTCAGCATCACTAATTAGAAACTTTACAAAAAGTTCCTGTACATCATCTGTATATTCTTTTATTTCACTCATTGCATTACACCCTTGGCCTGTAAATAGTTATATATGTATCTGTAAATCTTTTTATGTCCTTGCTTACTTGGATGTCGATCTGTTGGCGATTCAATATCTTTTTCATCTAGTAATACGTGACTGATAGGTTTAAGTGTAGCTAGCCTATCATGATTCATAAGTTTAAAAATTTCCTTAGCCCGAGGATTAGAACAATCGTTAGCAATAATTTCCGGAGAACACTTTTGACTCATGCATGTAATAAAATATTCAACATTTTTCTTTTCTAAGAATGCCGTGAGCGAGAGTAATTTTTCAAATAACTCAACTGCCAAAAGATCGTAATTTAAAAACAAATTTCTATATGCAATTGGTGTTTTAGCTCGCCTTGTCACGTCGTCAATATCAACTGTTTTTGAATGCGTTGCACTATCATCTAAAAGAGGCGAATCATGAACTACACCTACATTGTGCTGTATTACATTGTCATAATATTCAAACCGATACGGATCGGTTAACTGTATAACAGCCACCCAATTAGACGGATCTTCTACATTGTTGAAAAATTCAAATGTACGACGTAGCATTCGTAGATTGCTGCCGCCGCCCCAAGACTCATTAACAAACTCAGCAAAATGATTTCCAAGATGTCCGGCCCATGTCCAGCTACAGGGCTGAGACTGATAGGCTAGCAAAATTTCCGTGTTATGGGCATCTTCATCAGGTACATGTCCGTAAGTAAAACTACAGCCGTTGGTATATAATTTATTTCTCATAACATCTTTGCTTTAACTTGTGCTTTAATTTTGTTGTCTGTTGCATGTTTAATAATGCTAGCTACGGTGAGTAATCGACCATATTTGTTTGCTGCATCAGTAGCATCTTTGATACTATCTTCCCAAGGCGGAAAGCTAACTTCCCAACCCAGTGCCAATGCTTCGTCAATTAATTCTTTACCAGGTTCATCTCTATCGGGGCAAAGAATAATTCTATTACCTAGTTTACTAATTAAATGTGCCTGTTCTGCGGTTATATGGTTACCCAATACAGCAACACCATCTACTAAGATAGCATCAAATACACCCTCAACTACTATAACCAATTCTCTCTTTGTATCAACGAACCTATCAACATTAAACACATAGCCACTGGGCATTTTGTGTAGATACTTGGGTGTTTTTTTATCTGGTGGTGCAATATGTCTAGCAGTCCATCCTACTAGTTCCCCATTATATGTAAATGGTACTACTAATCGTTTAGTGTATAATGGATCGTTATCGAACCAAAGTAGTGGATACAAACCATATATGCCTCGGGCTATAGCATACTGTTTAACTTCATGACTATCAGGAAGATCTTCAAGCATTACAGCATCTTCCGGTAAGTCAACTACTTCAAACTTATTCAGACTGTAAACATAGTTTTCGATTTCTTCATTTTCAAGCTCGTCACTGTGTTTTAACAGTTCCATCTGTACATTATGAATCTGTTTTTGATCTGCACCCATACGAGTTGCTAAATCTCTATAACGCTTGCCTAATCCAGGTGTTGGGCTCCAACCAGTTGTATATTTACAGTTAAAACAATTATAGGAAATTTTTGCGCCGCTGGTTATGATACCGGCTCGCTTGCGTTTGTCATTGCACATTGGGCAGTCAAACGTCATCCAGCCGCTAGGAGTGCGAGTAGTCCTAACGGGCAAATTATCTAATAATAGTCTATGTACTTTTTCTACTACTGTGTCAACCGACATAATTCTTATATTCTAACCAACGCTGGAACATACCTACTTCGCGGCCGTAGGCTTCTATTTCCCACGGACTGTCAAAGTACTTATGTTCACCGCGCTTAGGTTTCCAAATATTTCCTTCCCACGAAGTTTGTAGTGTCTCACCCTTTTTATTCTTCGCAGGAACAAACTTTTTATAAAGCTGATTCTTAGCGTATTGTTTTAGATGCACCATTTCGTGTGCTAGTGTCTTAAAAATGTCGTCATCGTTTTTATTGTTTCTAAGCTGAATAGTAAAAAATCGAGGATTCTTTTTATCATCCTCACTGATCATCATGCCCTCAACTTCTAACGATTTTTCAATTTCAATATCTAATTCAACACATCTAGCCATTCTAGGGTCAAGCAAAATGTTTGCATAGAATTCTGCTGCTTCAGACAACTCTCTGATCAGCTTCTTATTCTTAGTACCGTAAACATTTATATCCATGCCGATGTCCTATTGTAGCTCTATAATACATTATAACACCGAGTAGTAAAAAGTCAAGAAAAAGTGCCGGGGTTACCGGCACTTAATCTAGAAGATTTAAAAATTAGAATTCTTCTTTTACTTCTTCTACAACTTCCTCAACTACACGCTGTGAAGGAGAAAGTTGCTGCGGAGGAAATACTGTTGGTTCTTTTGCTGTATCGCCTTTGCTAACTGTTAAACCAGCTAGCAATCCGACAAACGCACCAATAATAGTATTGAACGCAGGATTGATAATTGCAAGAATGTCCTTGTTATCAATTTGCTCGTTTGGCATAAAGATACCAACAAGTAATACAAAAACAACTGCTACTAGGATTGTGCTTAGAATTGTAATAACAATTCTTAAGATCCAATTAATTAACCTAGCTCTTTCTAATTCAATTTTATCCATATAACACCACCTTTAATTTCTTAATAGAATTTTATCTAGTGTTCCATTTGTGTCGTCGGGTGTGTGTTTAACACGAATCCAATTGCAGTTAACATTAAATGTATGGTGCGTAACAACACTACTGTTGCTAAGTGCTATTGTTTCAATATTGAACCAATCGCTGCTAGCATCATCTAGGTCCGGAACACCAAGCAAACAACTTGCTTGAATTGTTAAATTCCCCGTGTACTGTGTGGTATAAAATGCAATACTATGTTGAGCGTTGGGGAAATTACGATCTAAATTACCGTATAATGCGCTACTCACAATAACATTAGATGTATCGCCTAACATTGTATTTGCTGTCTGTGTAAATGTTGTTTCCGATTGGGTAGGAACCGGTTCCTCTCCAGTTTGATCTGTGATCTCGATATCAAACTTAATGTTGTTATTTTGATCATTGTAAACTGGCAAATTCTCATTTTCTTGTGTGCTGCGGGTAACATAAAGTGTATATAAGCCTGATTCAATGTTTGCTAAATCAGCTTCCTCAAGTACTAGCTTTACTTTACCTACATCAGAAGTATTAACTAAGGGTTTGGTAAAAATTCTGCGTTTTGTTGTGGGGTGAATCATGTATATACGCAAAGTATCAGAAAATACATTCTGTAATCTGCGGTCTCGATCCCTTATATTAAACAAAATTGTATTTGTTATACCCTTATGGGCTACCAACTTTCTTAGGTTCATAGGTCTGTTGTCCACATAAATATTATCCACAGTGACTACGAGCTCTATTACATTATCGTAGAGGTAGAGTTTTTGGTCACCGTAGCTGCTCATAACAGTATTTATCACAATTGAGACGATTCAAAATCTACGTAAGTTAACAGAGCATTTTTGGTAAATAATTTTAATGATTGATAAAATTAATAATTACAACGAACTAGAATTTTTAACCGGGATTTCATACTGCGGACAAGAATACTTGGGCATCGTTGTAAATCACGATAATAGCATTATTACATTCTACGACGTAGATGCTATGCCCACTTTACAAGTTAAAAAAGAGTTCCTAGAATTAGGTGAAGTTTGGTGGTGGGAAAGTAATAGGCAAATACCCATAGATGTATTTTTACACTATGAGATGCGTCCATTTCATCCTTATCTAAAGACCTTTACTTATAAGGATGTTGAAATATTGTTTGGCCCTGTTACAAGCCTACAAAATCTACTAAAGAAACGAATTAAAAGACGCAGTATACAGTTAATCAGAAAAACTACTTAACTGCTCGCACAGCAAATTTAGCTGCACACAAATAGCCACAGCATATGCAATTGCGTGGCTTCTCTTAAAATAATAAGATCCGTCAGTGGGCTTGACCCAAACATTCTTGGCTATTTCTGACCAGGACTTACCAACCAAATGCTTCTTGCCCGGGCGAATGATAGCTAGTATCATTGCCAGTTGTTCAACAGTTTGTGGCTTATAGTTTTCTAAAACTTTTGAATAATTATTAATGTGAAATAATTGAGAAACAATTTCTTCATGCTGCAACAGTTCCCACATTGGTTCAGCGTCTAGTAATTTACTAAGATGTGCTTCATCTCGTACACCTTTATAGATACTGTTATTAAGAATGTCTACCTTAAACCAACCATCTTCTTCTGCTGCTTCGTAGTCTAAACTACTGTATCCTTCTAAAGGAAATGTTGGTATAGTTTGAAAATACACGCCTGTATTGTGCTTTGAATAAGAACCATCTTCTGCTTTAATACTAGCAGGCGTGTGATTAACTAACCGTAAGAAGTCCTCACGGTTAGCCATATCAATATCTACGTCAAAATCAATTTTTGTTGTCACTGGACTTGATCAACTCATTTAGCTTATCTGCTGTATCACGAATAGTTCTAGAAAGTTTAATGCCTTCTTCTGTTAGATATTCGCGCTCAACTAGACGAGCAATGTCATGAAGTCTGATTACAGCTTCGTCATTCTTTGTCATGGGACCTTTTTCTCTAAGTCTTCTATTGCCTTCATATCAGCGAGTGCTTTTTCAACATCAGGAAAATGTTGAATAAGGATATTCCAACATTGTTCTGCTACAACACGATGTTCCTTTTGTGTAGCCTTATCCATACGAAGCTGGCAGTAGTGTACCCAACTACGTAAACTGCCTGCCATAATAACAACACTTTCCATATTTCCTTCAGGAAGTACAGCGCGAGCCTGTTCCTTAGCAATGCCGTTATCAATAGCCCATTGATATGCTTCAGCTGAGGCTCTCTGTACGCTTGCCTGTTTCATATTCCAAGTTTCTTCTAGATCTCTATCTTCAGTCTCAATTGAATTTTGGCGATTCTTTTTGTCTTGTAAGCGAGCTTCGCGTTTAACAAAACCTAAATCCTTGGTTGGGTCAGCATATCGTTGACTGTATTCCTGGAATGCAAAACTTCTATGGCGTAGAATTTGTCGTGCAATATCGCGAGTAGTTTTAATCTCCATAGAGATGTGAACCATCTCCAGTGGTGACCAATGCTGGTTCTTGATAAGATACTGAACCAGTTTGGGTGCTGTTGCTGTATTGTTTTGATTGCTAGGATTACTAACTCTAGCTGCCCACGCTACTAGTTCATTAGCACTAGTACATCCTGTATACGCACTCGGCTTTGTAATGCCGATTAAATTTACTTCACTCACTTTTTACCTCTGTTTAGTCTGTGTGTTAAATTAACAATTTTTCTCTGTAGTGTAGGTTCAAGATCGTCTGATACTTGAACATAAAACATCAACGCTTCTTTAATGATATCTAGATCTTCGGTACTAAAAATTGCTCTAGGTTTATCGTTATGCATTACCCTTATCCTTATTATCGTCCCAACGCTCTCCTTGGACATATAGTTTGTAATCTTCAAGGTCAATGATACCGTCACCGTTTAGATCTTCAGGATTTTCCCATCCTAGTTCTTCCCAGCGTTTTGCAGATTCATATAGCTTAAAGTCATCCTCGTCAATGTCTCCATCGCCATCAAGGTCCTGTGGATCATCCCAACCTTTATCGTCCCAGCGTTTGGCTGCTTCATAAAGACGATAATCATCTTCGTCAATATCGCCGTCGCCGTCTAAGTCTTGAGGATTATCCCATTCACCTTTTGAGTTATCCCAACGATCACCAGCATTATACAACTTAAAGTCATCTTCGTCAATATCACCGTCACCATCTAAATCAACACCTTGCGTGGCTTTCCAAGCAGCAAAACCACTTGCTGCTGCAACAGGCGCTGCTTTTGATACAACTCGTTTTACTACTTGTGGCGCTACTGGGGCAGGTGCAAATACAGGTTCTTCTGCATCATAAGGAGTTACGTCAAATGTTGGTTTAGCATTTCTAATAGTTGTAATGTATCCTGCTGCTGCAATAGCTTGAGCACGGGCAACTGCTTCGCGATAGTCAATGTATTTTCCATCATCAAACCACCACCAACGATCAAGTACCCACTTTGCTTTTCTACGATACTCAACTAGCCAGCGATCATCAACTTTGCCAACTCTAACTTTTGTAATAGGCCATTTGATTACTTCTAGCCCAATATCTTTAATTGTTAAATTCTCTTTCATATCTTTATCTCTACTTTGTATAACCGTTAATCATAAATTCTGTTATGATTTTTATAAGTTCATAACGAACATGAATGTTATCATCTCTATAAGCACTTATTCCCAGATGCCGAACCATTTCGTAAGCTGGAAAATAATCCACGTACTCGTATTTATTAGTAAAATATCCCGCAACTGCTCTTAATGTTGATTTACTTAGTTCATTAGCAACAACACAATCCTCATTAGTAAAAGTAGCTAAAAGAGGAACGGGAGAAACAGTAATTACAACTTTAATACCTAAATCGTTCAACATTGAAAGTGCAGTATCCAATGTTTGAATGCACTCGTTATAGTCTAGTTTTCTAAACTGAAACCTATTGCTGTTTAAAGTTTGTTCGTCCAGAGGAGGTGCACGATTTAACCATAAGTTATTTTCAGTATCATACCAACACTCAGTAAGTCCAAGCGTCAATACAAGACATTCAGCAGTTTTTAGGCCATCATATAATTTAGAAATTTCTTCATGACGTTGAAATATTCTATTAGCTGATACTGTAGGAGAACCAACTAATAAAAGATCAATTAATTCACCTTGCTTGGTTCGATAAACACAGGGTTGTATTTTTTCATCGCTCAAAGCTGACACAATAGTTTGTCCCATGCAACCTGGATTGAATTGATTAAGTCCAAAATTTGGGCGGCCTCCGAGCGAAACTTCTTCGGGTGCTATGTATCTTTTTGTTGGAACATTATATCCTAAATCGTGTAAACAATCCTCTATCTCACGAGCAAAGCACGATCCAATAGTGTATATTGGTTTAGTAGTGTTAAAGTTTATTTTAAACTTTGGTTTAAAATAAGGTTTAAAATATTGCCCAACATATCTGTTTGAATCTGGTTCAGGAAAAGTCCTATGCGGGTTTTCAGATCTAGAACCAGAAAGAGAAACTACTTCTTTTATAGATAATTTCATAAGTCTTCCTAATTAGATTCCTGCTGCTTCACACGCATTTTTTACTTCTTCAACTTCTTCAGTATTCTTTGCAAAAACTTTAAACCAAAATTTAGCGTCAATGATATGATTTATCATCTTAATTTGTTCATCGTTAAATCTAGTGAGTAGCTCTCTGCCTGTATCACTCAAATATAGTAGCCAAGGAGATATCTTAGCTGCTCTAATATCATGTACTGCTCTGGGCGTACTAACTATCTTAAAATAATCTTGCCAGTCACTGTCGTTATCTTTGGCCCATTCAGCAAGATACAGCACACTTCGCTCTAATGCTCTAATTCCTGTTTCTTTCTTCACATACTCTAAAAGAAACTCATCATATAAACTGTCCTTGCTCCAATCAGCAAGTTTCTTACCATTCTTAATCAACCATTCAGCAAACTTTTCTGGCTCTAGATATTCATTACGCACACAACTACGACCAAATTTTACAAAGGCTTCGTAGTACTGACTACGAATGAAATCTTCCATACTTTTTGGTTTGCTAACTGTAGTACTTAATTCATAGAACATTTGGAATACACGAAACCCTAAACGCACATGCGTCATCTCTCGGTCTGCCCAGCGCCGCTTCTTAGGACACATGTGAGCAGACAGCGTTCGCTCATTGCGAAATTCTTTCTCACACCATTTACAAACGGTGTCACTTTCCAAAGATGTCTGCGATAGTTTTGTCGTCGTAGCCATGTGCTTTTGCTAATTCTTTCAACTCGTCTTTAGTATTTAACATTAAGAACAGTTCTAAATCATCTCTTTTAAAATTTGGATATATGCTGTAAATAAACTCACTGAGTTTATCCTTCTTTTTCTTTGAGTTAGGTGGTTTAATATAAGGATGGAATTCAACTTTGCCAGACCCTGCCGCAGTCATCAATAGCCACTGTAGTTCTGGATGCTTAGTAACGTCGCTAAAGTTCTTGTTAACAAGCTCATTAACCATAAACAAGTAATGGGCCGCATTGCGACCTTGTGCGCTACTAGCATAACGCATCATCATCCATGGCACAAATGCTTTTTTCTGCTCATCAGTCAAGCGGCTATAAAAGCCTCTGTCCTTTTTGTCCAGTGCTGCCATAATATCCTTTAGTGGGATAGCAGGTTCCTTTTTAGCTTTCATAGTTTGATATCTAAGTCCACCTGTTCCCACGGCAAATGGTCTTTACCAAAGTGTCCGTAGTTTGTAGTTTCTGTTAATTGTACACTAAACAGGCCGAACTTGTCAATGATTCCTTTTGGTGTTAGATCAACATTTTTTAGGATCCAATCAGTTAATGCTCGACTGTTACCATTGCTTTCAACATAAAAGCTCATTGGTTCTTTAACACCAATTGCATAGCTAACTTGGCATGTGGCCCAATCGGCATAACCACCTGCAACAATGTTCTTTGCTAGATAGCGCATCATGTAGGCAGCACTACGGTCTACTTTGGTTGGATCCTTACCGCTGAATGCTCCTCCGCCATGCGGTGCATAGCCACCGTATGTGTCTACAATAATCTTACGACCAGTAAGCCCTGTGTCGCCGTCAGGACCACCAATTACAAATCGCCCAGTTGGGTTGATATAGAATTCTGTTTTATCGTCTACAAACTTTTCTGGCAATATGCCACGTATGATA
>JACCDW010614090.1_pt1 | contig 20958 bp, 12 predicted proteins | sample 7449781 | NCBI WGS metagenome assembly JACCDW01 (sample SAMN15323449, study PRJNA562643) | freshwater metagenome | isolation source: river surface water | place: USA:Blue River Watershed | collected 2017-08-18
GACTGGTTCGGTGGCATCTGTTTCAAGAGAACGATTAGAGCAACTTCCCAATACCAATATTGCACAAGCATTACAAGGAGCTATCCCTGGATTACAGATTAATACCAACAGTGGGGGAGCAGAAGGGAATGACAATACTATTTTAATAAGAGGCCGAAACTCAATTAGTGCCAGCACAAGCCCATTGATTATCTGGGATGGAATACCATATACAGGGGGTATTTCAGAAATTAACCCAAATGATATTGAGTCTATTGAAGTACTGAAAGACGCTTCGGCGGCGGCAATTTATGGAGCAAGAGCTTCAAATGGAGTAATTTTAGTGACATCGAAGCAAGGCAAAAGGGGTAAGCTAAATATTACCTATGATGGATTTTATGGTGTTCAAAATATTGCTAACAAACCAAATCTGATGACAGGTGCAGAGTTTTATGACTTCAAAAAAAGCAGATTAAATATACCAGCCAACTCTATAACCCCTTCAGAACAAGCAATTTATGATGCTGGCAAGGCTGTCGATTGGTACGATTTAGCAAAGCAACAAGGTTCGAGGTCACAACATACAATATCGGTGGCTGGTGGCACTGATAAAATATCATTTTATTTGGGCGGTACATATCTTGACGTGCAAGGAATTGCAATCAACGACCAATTTAAAAGATACTCAATTCGACCAAATATTGATATTAAAGTAACTCCATGGCTTACTATCGGTTCATCTACACAATTTTCGTTTCAAGATAGAAGTGGTCGTCCAGCAGATTTTGCGGGTCAATTCGGAGCAAACGTGATGAACCCTCTAACAACAGCCTTCAATGAAGATGGCACTCCAACCGTTTATGCTTGGCCTGAATACAACACCGCTGGCAATCCACTCGGTGAAACGATTGCTCTCAATAAAGATAATGGTTATCGAGTGTTTAGTGCCAATAATATCAAGATTGATTTTCCTTTCATAAAAGGGCTTTCGTATAAGCTAAATACTGGGGTTGAATACGATAATAATATAAGAAAAACCTATTATGGAGTGGGTACGGCTGTAGGTTTTGAAAACAAAGGCAGTGCAACAAATTTCAACTCTATTGCAAGAAATCTTACGGCTGAAAACATTCTCTCTTATGTAAAAGATTTTGGCAAGCATAGTATCAATATCACTGCTTTGTATAGTTCGCAAAGCCAAGATTATGACCGAGACCAACTCAGAGGTGTTGGGTTTCCAAATGATGTCTTAACAAACTATCAGATGAACGCCGCAACCTTACTTACACCCTCACATGAGAATTATAAGCAGAACTTACTCTCGCAAATGGGACGTATCAATTACAGCTACGATAGTAGATATTTATTAACATTAACGACCCGTCGTGATGGCTTTTCGGGCTTTGGAACAAATTCAAAATACGGCATTTTTCCATCCGTAGCATTCGGTTGGAATCTTTCAAAAGAGGCTTTCATGCAAAATGTTAAGTTTATAAGTAATCTGAAACTGAGAGGGTCTTATGGAGTAAACGGCAATCAGGCAGTATCGAGCTATCAATCTTTGGCAACATTAGCTACTCGTCAATACCTTAATGGCACAACTGTATTAACTGGATATTTGCCAAACAAATTAGCCAATGAAAAATTGGGTTGGGAATCTACCACTTCGAGAACAATTGGTCTTGACTTTGGCTTCTTCAACAACCGAATTCAAGGGTCGTTAGATATTTACTCTGGTAAAACCCAAGACCTTCTCTTGAATCGAATTATTTCTTCAGTACAAGGTTTTGATAGAATTTTACAGAATATTGGTAAAACAGCAAACAGGGGAATTGAGTTAGGCCTCACCTCAGTAAACTATAATGCCCATGATTTCAAGTGGACAAGCAATCTGAACCTTTCGCACAATAAAAACAGAATCGTTGACCTTTATGGCGACGGACGCGATGATGTAGCCAATGGTTGGTTTATTGGAAAACCCATCCGTACGATTTATGGCTTACAATATGGCGGAATCTTCACTTCACAAAGTGAAATTGATGCTTCTGCTCAACCCACAAGTAAACTTGGTTACGTAAAGGTGGCAGATGTTGATGGTGATAAAAAAATCAGTACAACACTCGACAGAACTATTTTAGGATACAGTGACCCCAAATTAGTATATGGCTTTTCAAATACCTTTTCTTATAAAGGATTTAGTTTGATGGTATTCATCAATGGCCTTTGGGGGGTAACTAAAGAAAACCCATTGGAGCAAGATGATGTATTTGGCGATGTTCGTAGAAATACCACCAAAAAAGATTGGTGGTCACCAACAAATACAACAGGCACTCATTTTGCCAATGATGCCTTAGCTAATACATTCAATGTCCGATTTTATGAAGATGCCAGCTTTGCACGTTTAAAAGATGTTTCGCTGGCTTATCAAGTACCAAGTTCAATACTTAATCGTTTGAAATTGAGCAAGTTAAAGCTCTATATTACTGGTCGAAACTTAGCAACCTTTACTAAATATACAGGGCTTGACCCCGAAATAAATAACCAATTAGACGTTCCGCTACAACGTGAATTGATATTCGGAATGAACTTCGGTTTGTAATTTAATCAAGTATTGGTTACTCTTTAAACATTAGAACAATGAAAAATATACTAAAGCTTTTTATACTAACCTTAATAAGCACATTAATAACAACTGGCTGCAAAGAAGACTTTCTGGTTGAAGAGCCTGTAAATATTATTGCCCCTGAAAATCTATATGTAAACAAAGCAGGGTTTGAGTCGGGTCTATACGGATTATACAATTTAATTCGTCGAGAGAGAGGAGGAATTGATGGAGGCCCCAACGCTAATACTACTAATGATATGTATATAACACCAGCATTCATTGGGGTAGATAATGCTTACAGTCCATTTCCTGCGGGTGGGCAACAACCTGAGCGTGTATTCAATACTTTTGGGGTTACCTTAAACCCTGCTGTACCTTATATCAGTAATGTTTGGCAGTGGCTTTACCAAACAATCAATGCCGCCAACACAATTATTGATAGAGCCGAAAATCCATCTATTAAATGGACTGAAACAGAAAAAAAACAAATCGTAGGAGAAGCTAAACTCGTAAGAGCTTGGGCTTACCGTCACCTGACATTTTTGTTTGGTGATGTACCACTCAATTTGACAGAATCGACTGGTAATTCAATCAAAACTGATTGGGAACGTACGCCTGTGGCAACCGTTAGAAAAGCTATGGAAGAAGACCTTTTATATGCTGAAGCAAATATTGCCGAGACACCGCCGAATGCCGCAAGATTTCCAAGAGCTGTTGCTACACATTATTTAGCCGAACTATATTTAACAACTGGCGATAACCTAAAAGCTAAGCAAAAAGCTCAATCACTCGTCAATAATAGCTTATATAAACTGGTTATTGCCCGTTATGGTATCAATAAAAATTTACCTGGAACACCATTTACTGATATGTTTATTGATGGAAACTCTAATAGGAGTGAAGGTAATACCGAAGCTTTATTCGTTTTACAAAATGAATACCTATCACCTGGAGGAGAAAACTGTATCATGCGTCGTTGGTGGGTAAATCGTTATGAAAGAATTTCTGTTGGAGGACGAACTCCCATTACATTTTCAGTTGAAAATGGCGGACGTGGTATCGGCCGATTCGGTATAACCAAATATGCACTTGCGGTTTATAGTCCAACCGATGAAAGGGGGTCAGAGTATGCGTTAAGACTTTCCTGGACAATGAATAACCCTGCATCATTACCGACAGGTGCAAAATTGGGTGATGTCGTTAAACTCAATATTTCGGGGAATGAACCCCTAACCAATGCAACTACTGCACAAGCATGGCCAAATACTCGTAAGTGGGACTGGGCACCTTCTGTACCATCAGATTTACAACAATCGAGCAACTTCAATGATATTATCTATTTACGTTTAGCCGAAACCTATTTATTGTTGGCCGAAGCTCAATTCAAATTAGGAGAACGAGCTGAAGCAGCCGCAACTATTAATGTGCTGAGAAATAGAGCAAAAGCAACTCCTATTACAGCTGCCGATGTTACACTTGATTTTATCTTAGATGAACGCTCACGAGAATTATTAACCGAAGAGCATAGAAGATACACCCTGCTCAGAACTAAAACATGGTTTGAACGAACTAAAAAATATAACATTAATGCTGGCTCATTAATAGCTTTGCGAGATACTATTCTACCGATTCCACAAACTGTTATTGATGCTAATTTAACTAAACAAATGGCACAAAACCCTGGGTACTAAAAGGTTGAATCATTTAATTACATCTTCATCGCAGCACAACTCGGTGAAGATGTAAATTATCTCTCAAAAATTAATCTTACTTCCATCACTCACAAAAATACATATGTTTTACTTACGAAGTATTAGCTATTTGCTAACACTATGCCTACTGAACGTACGGACAATTAGTGCTCAGAATACGATAAATATTCAAGCTAAAACTTGGGGGAGAGATAGCCTTAGAAATATTGTCATTTCAGACTGGAAAACATTCCCAAGCAAAACAGTAGACATGCTTCCTAATTTTACCCCAGTCACAAATCCTAAACTTGACAAATATGGCGGACTCATATCTGCTAAAGCTAAAAAAACTGGCTTTTTCAGAACTGAAAAGATTGGAAACCGTTGGTGGATTATTGACCCTGAAGGGCATTATTTTATCACTGCTGCTGTAAATAGCGTTCGCATGGGGAAATCGCCGAATAATGAAATCGCATTAAAATCAAAATTTGGTACGCCAGAAGAATGGCTAAAACAAAGCGATAAACTAATAAAAGATGCAGGCTTTAACGTTATTGGTTCTTGGTCAGAAGTTGAACTAATTCAGAAATATAACCTGCAAAACCCCGAAAAACCAATTGTTTACACAACGATGTTAAGTTTTTTAGGGGAGTATGCTAAAAAAAACAAGAGGGCTGGCTCTGAAAAAGAAAATAGCTTGGCTTTAATTTTTGACCCCAATTTTCAGACATTTTGCGATGAACACGCTCGTAAAATGGTAACTGCCTCTGTTTCTGATAAAAATCTTTTAGGCCACTTTTCTGATAATGAGCTAACTTTTACAAATGATTTATTAAATAAAATCTTAACTAAAACTGATAAAAACTCGGCTGATGTGATTGCTCTCGAAAAATGGGCAAAGGCAAATGGTTTTGAGAAAGAAAAACTTACAAAAATTCAGAAAGAAGCATTTTTAGGCTATGTAGCAGACATCTATTATGGTACCGTAAAGGCAGCTTTAAAAAAACACGACCCTAACCATCTGTATTTAGGTAGCCGTTTGCATAGTTCGGCTAAAAATGTAGAATCCATTTTAAAATCAGCTGAAAGGCATCTTGACATTGTCTCTATCAATTATTACGGCTATTGGCAACCTGAAGCCAAACACCTCACAGAATGGGCCCAATGGTGCGACCGACCATTTTTTATAACAGAGTTTTACACGAAAGCGGAAGATTCGGGAATGGAAAATAAAACTGGAGCAGGTTGGTTAGTAAAAACACAATCAGACCGTGGGATTCATTACCAAAACTTCTGCCTCGAATTACTTAAAACTCCGAATTGCGTGGGTTGGCATTGGTTCCGCTACCAAGATAATGACCCAACCGACCTTTCAGCCGATGAGTCTAACCGAGATTCAAACAAAGGAATTGTTAGTTATCAATACCTACCATATTTACCATTATTAGAAAAAATGCAAGTATTGAATACCAATAAATATGAGTTGATAAAATACTTCGATAGATAGTATAATCTCGTACATATTTCATAAATTTAATGCAACAAAACCCTCCAAATGAATAAGTTTTTTACTGTTTGCTTACTTTCTTGCGTGAATCTACTATCGATGGCTCAGAATAGCCAACGCTTTAAAAATGAGGTTTTTAGTAAGATTGATTCTCTTAAAAATATTCAGTACGGCGAAGCTGTAAATATTAAAAACGAGCCTGAAAAGCTATTTTTAGATATATTTTCACCCACGAACGATACTTTAAAAAGGCGACCATTAGTCGTGTTTGTACATGGGGGTGGCTTTGTAAATGGAGATAAAGGTACTGGTTATCCAACATTATTTTGTACAGGATTAGCTAAAAGAGGTTATGTGAGTAGCTCTATCAACTATCGTTTGGGAATTGGAAAACCTAAAAACGATACTTCCTACTTCGAAGCCATGTATAGGGGTGTGCAAGATGCTAAGGCAGCTATTAGATTCTTCAGAAAAAATGCCGAGAAATATGGCATTGATACTTCAAAAATCTACATTATGGGCGGTTCGGCAGGCTCGAAAGTGGCTATGCACTTAGCTTATTTAGACCAAAATGAAGTTCCATCCTATATAAATACTGCTAATTTAGGTAGTATAGAAGGGAAGAGTGGAAACGAAGGCTATTCTTCGAAAGTAAATGCTGTAATTAATTGTTGGGGAGCAATGATTGATTATCGTTGGATAAATTCAGGTGATATTCCACTTTTTAGCGTACATGGAACAGCCGATAAAACCGTCCCATTCGATTCATCCTATACCTATCATGGTTTTAAATATGGCAGTTCAATTCTCTACAACCGAGCCTTATCGTTGGGAATTACAGCAGGCTTAAAACTATTTGAAGGTTCTGGTCATACGTTAGATAATGATAAAAATAAGCAAAAACAGGCTTTAGATGAGATTACATTGTGGCTATTTGCTCAAATAAATAAGAATAAAAACTCGGTAGGTATCAGTAGATTTGAAAAAGAAATTCAAGAATTTGAAAAACTGGATAAAATCGAATCATACTCATCTGATGCAATTTTAGTGACTGGGAGTTCGTACATTCGTTTATGGAAATCTATAAAACAGGATTTAGCTCCTCACGAAATCATTCATCGTGGTTTTGGAGGCTCGAATATTGCTGAAATGGCTTATTACATTGACCGTATCTTGGCAAAGCATTCACTCAAAGCTATTGTTTTTTATTCAGGAAGCAACGATATAACAGGTAGTAGTCAAGATAAAAATCCAACACAAGTTTTAGAAGCTTTCAAATACATTGTACAGAAAGTTAAATTAAAGAAACCTGAAACTAACATTTATTATATTTCTATTTCACCCAATGAACGTCGTTGGTCAGTACAAGATAAAATCATTGAGGCGAATTCTTTGCTTAAAAATTATTGTCAGAGCGTGCCGAACTTACATTTTATTGAAACAATGCCACAACTTTTGAGTAAAGATGGTAAATATCAACCAGAATTATATGTTGCTGACAAGCTACATTTTAATGATAAAGGATATCAAATTTGGTCGGCAATTATCAAAAAGACGCTCGATAAAGATTTTGGCTCAGAAAGCAAACGTAAGTAATAAATAGTATCAATACAGTCAAAAAGATAGGCCAATAGGGGAGGGAAAGACTAAAGTACATTCATAGAAAAACTTATATTCAGAGTTTTATTCTTGGAAGCGAAATTAATATTTGTGCTTTTCATCAACTACTTTTTACCACATAACCTCGTTTATAAAGCAGTAGGAAGTAGCATAAATATAGTAAAAATAAGCATGTAAAGGTTTGGATAATTTCCCTATCGGCAGCCTCAATTTCAAAATCAAAAATATTGAAATTGAGGCCATTCTTTCTTCACGAACCGATTTCGGTATTACAACTACTCCACGGCATAAGCCATCGCAAAATAATTTGAGCGACACTTGTATTACATAGGGATGTGTTTCTAATTGATTGACTGTAAAAACTATTTTATTGAACATCATCCAATCCATCACTCTATTTTGTTAAAAAATCGAAACGCCAATCGCCCTTACTTTCCCTGCTTCGTATTTTCCCAACAATATCTACTGAACCAAACTCCATATAATGACTTTACGAAATAACAATGTATTGCGTAGAAAAACATGCAAAAATCGCTGCTGGCTTAGAAGAGTTGACAAAATACAAAGCCAAGGTAACTAAAAACAACCAACCGCAGTTCGCCGAAAAGATTGCTAAGTTGTGGTGCTTCCAAAAATACTACAAAATTATCGAACTAACCTACAAAGCTCCATGGCTCATAATTGTATAGAACCCTGTTCTATTTAGAAAACACCAAAGACCCAACAGGTATGAGAAAGCCAATCTACCAGCCTGTACATAGCACTTTGGCCAATGGTTTGTATAAGGCTACTCGTAATCGTTTTTATAAATAGCCTTTTGGCAAAAGTTCAAGACACCGAAATAATTAAATATTTGATTTTCGTAAGTTTATATTTGAAAAACATTGTTTTTTGCTGATTTATTCATATATTTTTGTTAAATCTTTAATTGAATTAAATACAACAATATGGCAAAATATTCTTTAAAAATAAATGGGAAAACTCAACAAGTAGATGTTGACCCATCAACACCCATACTTTGGGTATTGCGTGACCACCTCAATATGCCAGGTACTAAATTTGGTTGCGGAATGGCCATGTGTGGAGCCTGTACGGTACATCTCGACGGAAATGCTGTACGTTCGTGCAGTTTACCAGTTTCGGCAGTAGGTAAAGGAGCTATTACAACCATAGAAGGACTTTCGGCCGATGCTTCTCACCCAGTACAGAAAGCATGGCTCGAACACGATGTTGCTCAATGTGGCTATTGCCAATCAGGACAAATCATGTCAGCCACGGCATTGTTGAAAAGCAATCCAAACCCAACCGACGAAGAAATTGATGCTTACATGAGCGGAAATATTTGCCGTTGTGGAACGTATCTCAGAATCAAGGAAGCAATAAATGCGGCTGCTAAAAAATAGCCCCGCATCGACGGTCCGACCACTGCCCCCGATTGGGGAACTATTATGAGGGTTTTATTCAATTCTTTCCAAAATTAAATTTTGAGCTAAAATGAAAAATATAAATAATAAAATGCAATTAAAAAAAACTCCCCCATCGGGGGCTGGGGGGCTTGTAAGTCGTCGTTCTTTTCTTCGCTCTTCTGCTTTGGCAGGCGGTGGAATGATGCTTAGTTTCAGCTGGTTTTCGGAAGCAAAAGCCGCTGAGAAAGTTGCCGAATTGAACATTGCCGAACAATGGTCTGAGTTGGCCGCATATATCAAAATCACGCCCGACAACATTATCAAAATACTTGTTCCAAACCCAGAATTTGGACAAAATGTAATGACTTCACTACCAATGATGGTAGCCGAAGAATTGGATTGTGATTGGAAAAATGTGGTCGTTGAAATGGGGACGCACGATAACGTGAAGTACGGCCCTCAATTTACAGGTGGAAGTAATTCGGTGCGAATGTACTGGAAACCACTCCGCAATGCAGGAGCAGCAGCCCGCCAAATGCTCATTGAGGCAGCTGCACAAACTTGGGGTGTTTCAGCTTCTGAAATTACCACAAAAGCAGGTATTTTATCGCATTCAAGTGGAAAAACGGCAAAATATGGCGAAATGGCTGCTAAAGCGGCAACATTGACCATTCCGAAAGAGATAAAACTAAAAGCTCCGAAAGATTTCTCGATTGTAAGAAATTCAAAGAAAAATACCGAAGGCGTGAAAGTAGTTGCGGGTAAACCGCTTTTCGGAATAGACTATAAAGTGGATGGAATGTTAATCGCCATGATTCAACATCCGCCTGCATTTGGTATGAAGCTCAAATCTTTTGATGCTACTGCTGCTAAAAAAATGCCTGGTATCAAAGATATTTTTAGTTTCAAACTCTACGATGATGGATTTGAGCAGGCAGGTTTCGATACTCGCACTTTCAATGAAATGATTGCCGTAGTAGGAAATTCTACTTGGGAAGTGATGAACGCTCGTAAGAAGATAAATGCCCAATGGGAGGCCGCTGGCGATGTAAAAGATACGATGATGGGTAGAGGCGGAAAAACTGAAAAAGTAGTTCCAGGAAGATTAGAAACCACGAGTCAACAGATGGAAATGATGGCCGAATATGCCAAAAAGCCAGCTCAACAACTCAGAAAAGATGGCGACCCAGAAGCAGCCTTCAAAAATGCCGCACAGATAATCGAACGTACATACAATGCTCCGTTTTTGGCTCATAATACCATGGAGCCTATGAACTTTTTCGCTCATGTGCAGGAAGATAAGGCGGTAGTAGCTGGGCCACTACAAGCTCCAGGTTGGGTAGAACCAACGCTTGCCAAATTATTAAACTTAACTCCTGACAAAATCGAAATTCAGATGACCCGCATGGGTGGTGGTTTTGGTCGTAGAGCGTATGGTTCGTATGTGTATGAAGCCGCCCGTATCTCTCAAAAACTAAAAGCACCTGTAAAATTGATTTATACCCGTGAGGACGATATGACTTACGGAATTTATCGCCCAATGTACACAGCTACTTATAGAGCTGCCTTGGATGCAAACAAAAACCTGATTGGTTTTCATGTAAAAGGTGGAGGTATTCCAGAAAACCCAGTGCATGCCAATCGTTTCCCTGCAGGTGCGGTTGACAATTATTTGGCCGAAGGTTGGGAGATACCATCAAACATTACTATTGGTGCATTTAGAGCTCCACGTTCTAACTTCAATGCCGCAGCTGAGCAATCTTTCTTAGATGAAGTAGCCGAAGCAATGGGCAAAGACCCAATTGATTTCCGTCTTAATTTGTTGAAACGTGCCAAAGAAAATCCAGTTGGCAAAAATAACGATTACGATGCAAGTCGATATATGGGTGTTTTAGAATTATTAAAAGAAAAATCAGGTTGGGGAAAACCCGAAAATGCAGGCAAAAAACGTGGGGTAGCAGCGTATTTCTGTCATGCTTCTTATGCTGGCCACGTGGTAGATATGGTGATGCGAGATGGCCAACCGTATGTTGAATCGGTAACAAGTGTAGTTGATTGTGGAGTGGTTGTAAATCCAGATGCTGCTCGAAACATGGTGCAAGGTGCTGTGGTTGATGGAATTGGGCAGTCGTTTTATGGAGCTTTGACGCACAAAGATGGTGCGGCTGAGCAAACAAACTTCCATAATTACCGCATGATTCGCCATAACGAAGCACCTAAGAAAATTGATGTACATTTCGTAGAAAACGACATCGACCCAACGGGACTTGGTGAACCACCATTTCCGCCAGTTTTTGGTGCGGTTGCTAATGCCTTGTTTAAAACTACGGGGCAACGCTATTACAATCAGCCATTCACAACTGAACAACCCAAAAATAGAAGCTGATTTAATTATTTTCACTACTAAAACCCTTGATAAGATTTATCAAGGGTTTTAGTAGTGCTGTTTAATCTTTCGTAACTTTACTATTCCACCAATCATTATTAGGTTTATAGTCAGTTTTTAAGAAATTTAGGCGTTCTTTCTCCAGCTTTGGCAGTAGCATATCAGCATTATTTTTAAGCTTTTTACTGGCTAATTCACTACTAAACTCGGGGTCTTGGCTTGGGTATTTAGCGTTGACACTTTCTAACCACATCAGCAAACGGTCGTTTAATTCGGTTGCCTTTTGAGGGAGTTTTATGGCTAAATCATTCTTTTCGTAAGGGTCTGCACTTAAATCATAGAGTTCATGATGCCCATCTTCCCAATAGTGAATTAGCTTTAAATTATCACTTCTAAGGATAGAATTGGGTTGCCCTCCTTGATTTCCGTAGTGAGGATAATGCCAAAATAAATCTCGGGACTTAAGTTTTATTCCTTCAAATAATGGTTTTAGACTAAGCCCATCGATGTGTTGCTGGGGTAAAAGCGGTATACCGACAAAGTCTAAAATGGTTGGAAAGAAATCGGCACCAGTAACGGGATAAGTAATTTGCTTTACTTGTTTTATCCAAGGAATTTTAATGAAATAGGGTTCTCTAATTCCACCTTCCCACTGGTATCCTTTTCCACCTCTAAATGGCAGATTTGACGTAGAAAACGCATCACCTGAAGCAACACCCCCGTTATCCGATGTAAAAATAATAATGGTATTTTGGTCAAGGTTTAAACGCTTTAAGGTATTTAATACTTCGCCAACGGCATCGTCCATACTTTCAACCAAGCCGCCATAAACGGGATTATCCTGTACTTGTCTGATGGGCAACTCTTGCTCCATTACATAACCATTGGGTGAAATACCTTTTTTTTGAGCCTTATCTCGGTATTTTCTCCATTTTTCTTCGGTAGTTTCGATGGGAGCATGAACCGCATAAAAGGATAAAAATGCAAAAAACGGCACATTTTTTTGTTGTTCAATAAAAGCAGAGGTCTCTTTTGCGAGTCTCATAGAGAGATTTTCTCCATTTTTTTGATTGGGTAAAGAGGGGTTTTCCCAAGGTGAAAAATACCCACCCTTAGGGCTTCCCGACTCCCAGCCTCCTTTGTTTATATCAAATCCGTGGTCTTCTGGGTAATTTCCTTTGCCTCCCAAATGCCATTTCCCAGCAAAAAAAGTTTTATACCCATTCGCCTGTAAAACCTCAGGCAAGAGTTGGTCAGTTTTAGGTAAGCTTTCTACGTAATCAGCGGGTAAAAGTTTAGAAAATCTTTTTTCGGTTCGCCAATCAGTACCAGACTTAGCACCTATCCAATCTGTAATTCCGTGTCTTGCCGTAAATTGTCCTGTCATGATACTTGCCCTTGATGGACTACACACGGCACTACAGGCATACCCTTGAGTAAAAACAGTTCCTTCCTTGGCAATTCTATCCACGTTTGGCGTTTCATAGAATTTACTTCCCATACAGCTTAAATCTTTGATACCTAAATCATCAACCAGAATAAAAATAATGTTAGGTTTTGGTGGCTTGGGAGGTAAATATTCGTTTGCTAAGGTTTGGTTTGACCAAACTATACTTATAAAAAACAAACAAATAAGAGCTCTTGAGACGACGTTTTTAGGAGTTTTCATGGCTATAAATATCTGGATATCGCGAAAAATTTACTTCTTTATTGTGGTACTATATTACTACCAAAGGAAAGGGCCGATGACAGATTAGCCCAAGTTTGGCCGATACTTGTAAGTGTAAAATCTGGATTAGTTGCTGGTATGGTACTCGGAAAAAAATAGGCGAACCTTTCCACATAATTTTGCGAATTTAACCATTCAGCAGACATTTTCATAAATAATCTATGTATTTCAACCGACCTTGTGGGATTTGCATTGTATTCGGTTATCCAAATCTGCTTATCAGGATAAATCGTACGTATTCTTGAAATATAATTTTTAAATCTATTAAGAATTCCTAATGAAGTCAAGCTGTCAGTGTCGGCTTTTGCGGTCTGATTACCCCAATCATACCAATGAAGAGCCAAAAAATCAACTCGTAGCTTCTTGGAGTCTGCGGCTTTCACAAACTGATTAAGCCACTTCGAAGCCAAAGCATTATCTTGCTCAGTAGCTGGCGAACCCATACGCAAACCCGTATAAAGCAACTGTTGGTAACGATTGATAGCTGTATCAATCGACGCAATATTTGACTGCGAAGGGTTGTCTGGCTCGTTGAACGTTAATAGGTGGTCGATACCTGTTTGGGCAATAAATACACTCGATTGAGCGAAAGAAGCGGCATTTTTACCCCAAGTCATGGGAATGTACTGCTGATTAGAAGTTGATGATGCTCCCAAACCCCAATTATAAAACCATGTTGAATTAATGGAATTCACCGCATTAATATTGGTATTACCCGTACCCTTTTTGAGAGTATTCACAACGGGTATAAATCGGATAAAAGATACTTTATTGCTGAGTCTGGCGGGTAAGTTTACGGTTATATTACTCACAGCGGCTACATAACAGATTGCTTCACCTGTTCCGTCTTCATTTTCGGCAAAGGTTGCCATAAAACCTTTATCAAGTGTAAATGACTCAATAGAATCGTCGAATCCTTCGGGTATTTTTTGAAAAAACTTAGCCGAAGACGTAAATGCTGCACTAAGAGATTTACTCATGGATGAATAAATAATTGTTGGCTCTAAGTAAATCATTGCCCCATCCATATTTTGGTTTTTGGCCACTGCTAAGCCTTTTGGCGTACCAATATTGGGCATTGGGGCTTCCGAATTTTCGGTTTTTGAACACGCAAGCTGCAGAGCCACAACCCACACCAAGATAAGTACTTTTAGTAGTTTCATGATGCTCTAATTATTTTGAAGATTGCTCCTTATCTCTTTTATTTTTAGCCTTTATTTCATTTATTTTTACGGATAACTCTTTTACTAAATTGGTCTGCTTAGTACTCAAATCGTTCTTTTCACCCTTATCTGTTTTTACATCGAATAACTGGGGAGTGTGCTTAAATCCACCTTCTACTCCCTTATTTGCCATAAAATTAGGCAGGGTAGCCGTTGATGGAAATGGCTCAATATATTTCCAATTATCTTTTCGAAGAGAGAATGTATAGGATTCTTCTAATAAGAATTTTCGACCTTTCGGCGTTTTACCCAAAAAGGTATTCATCAAATTTTCACTATCAATGGCCTCATTATCGGCTAACGGTTGATTCAAAAGAGCGGCAATGGAAGCATAAAAATCAACTTGACTCACCAAGGCATTACTTATTTGTGGTTTAATAGTTTTATTCCATCGGATAATGGTAGGCACGCGTGTACCTCCTTCGTAGGCACTATATTTTCCACCCCTAAATGGACCCGCTGGTTGGTGTTTTCCGAGAAGTTCGGCGGCTTTATCATCATAACCATCATTCAATACGGGGCCATTATCACTCGTGAAAATGACAATCGTATTTTCGTCGAGCCCTAATTGCTTAATTTCATTCATTACCTCGCCCGTTACCCAGTCCATTTGAGCGATAACATCGCCACGAGGCCCCATACTGCTTGCTCCAACAAATTTCTTATTGGGTAATCTGGGCACATGAATATCGTGGTAAGAGAAAAATAGGAAAAATGGTTTGTTTTTGTGTTCATTGATAAACTTTTTAGCCTTTCCTGTGAGAACATTCGGAAATTCTTCATCAACCCAAAGAGCTTGCTCGCCACCTTTCATATAGCCAATTCTGCTGACACCATTCACAATCGTATTGCTGTGCTGTTTATCGGCCTTTTGTTTCAGTAATTCGGGGCTATCAATACCATTCGGATAGCCATCAAGTTTTAATTCATAATTTACTTCGATTGGCTCATTTGGATTGGCATTTACAACACGCTGATTTTCGACATAAACGGTTGGCACTCTATCGCCCGTGGCTGGAATCAGAAAACTGTAATCAAACCCAATTTCGGCGGGGCCAGGTTTAATATCTCCATTCCAGTTAATTTTACCATCTCCTAAACCTAAATGCCATTTACCTACTACTCCCGTATTATATCCAGCTTTTTTCAACATACTTGGCAAAGTATAGCTACCTGGTTTGATTAGAAGCGGAGCATCGCCTGGTAGAATAGCAGCTTTGTTTCGAAACGCATACTGACCCGTCAGAAACGAATACCTTGAGGGGGTACAAGTGGCGGCGGTGCTATGCCCATCCGTAAACGAAATACCTTCTTTGGCCATTCTATCAATTGCAGGGGTTTTTACACCTATCGCTCCATTGACGCCGACATCTCCGTAACCAAGGTCATCGATATAGAAAACTACAATATTCGGGCGTTTAGAATCTAATTTTTCTGGAATAAAAAAAGCACTGACAGTTATCAAAAGTATGATAGCTCCTACTATAATTTTAAGGTATTTCATGTGTCTGAAGTTTTAAAGTTCAAAAATTTCAATCCGCTTTGATTGCCCCTATAAATGGCTTGCCGTTAATGTGATTTCCTAAGAAATCTTTTTCTGGGTTTAGTCCATTCAGTAAACCAATCCAATCTTCTTCGATAGGTTTAATGAAGATACCATTAGTTACTAAACTTTTATTTTTAGGAATATAATCTTCGGGAGTTAAGCCTCCCGCATTTCTGAAGTCGGGATTTCCAATAATAGGGCGTTTATCCGTAATAATGGCATCACTTGGCCAATTTTCGGCTTTTAAATAAAGATTATTGTAGAAGAAAGTCTGTTCGATAGAGCCTTCATTTTTAGAATCAGGCTTAGTTTGGTCGCCTAAAACAGTTTGGCTTTTACCCAGAATATAAAAGATATTATTGGCAATCAACACACCTTTTGATGTATTATCAATGGCAATTTTTGATGCTTGCTCATAGCTTACAAAGATTGTATTGTTATAAAAATATGTATTTATAGGGCCTTTTCTTGGCTTTTCATTTCCTTGATAACCACTCAACCAAAAGACTTTTCCTTCTTGAAATGCTCCATTTTCTCCTTTTATGCGGTATCCATCATTAACGCTAATATTGTATCGGTAAGCACAATTATAGTTATTGCCCAAAATCTCGCAGAAGCCTCCTGCATTATTTGTACTAAAATTGTATTGTAACACTACATTATCACAGTTATAATCAATATGAGCCCCAGCCGAATCGCCTGGACCGTTGGCATTCATAAAGCTGTTATGCTCAATTAATACATTTGAGGCTCCCCACGTCCAAAGCCCGCTACCTCTTCCCCAATTTCGGCTATCATTTTTACTTCCCGAAAATTTGATTTCATTTTTTTGTACATGTACTAAACGAACTTCAGACATCTGCATACCTGGCCCACCCACGTGCCAAACTTTATTTCCTTTGATGGTAATGTTTCTGATATTCTGCGATACACCCGTAAGTTTTATTCCCGTATGGCTTACATTCTCGACTGTACAATTAAGTATTTTAACATGCTCAATTGAGCCTTTTGCATTCGGACAAATCAATCGAATCCCCCAACCATATTTTTGGGTGCCGTTGGCAGTTTTGACTTCATCGGCGTTTCTGACGGTACCTTTAGGCTCAAAATAAATATCTTTTATCGTTAAATCTTCTATTATAATACCTTCGTTTTTATTGGCTGTAGTATTATTTACTAACACGCCCACTCGCATAGTACCTGTTTTTTCCAACTGACCAGGGCCGTTGGCAGTGAGAGAAAGGTTTTTGATATGAATGAAGTTTGAGTTTTCAATCAAAATACAGTTATTGAAGCCCTCAGCGTCAATGATTGCTTTAGTATTTGCGGCATTTTTGTTCCACGAAAAGGATTCAACTCTGATAGGCAGAGCAGGTTTCCCACTGCAATTTTCGATGATTAATGTACCCTTAAATACCTCACCAGCAGCCAAATAAATCGCATCGCCTGCTTGTAAATTTAGGCTTTTGACTTTGTTGAGTGACTGAAAAGGCTGTTCGGGTGATTTACCGGTGTTCGTATCATTGCCTAAGCTGGGGTGAAAGTAATAATCGGTCGCTTTTGCCTTAGTGAATACCCAAACCAAGAGGAAAATATTTATTAAAATGCGTGTTTTCATAGTGAATCTAAGTACTTTTTTGATTCGAATTATTTCTTCCATTCTAAGCCAAGAAAGGCTGGTGCAACCAACTCTCGATTCCAACTTTTACGGAGTTGGTCCAATCGCTCAACTTCTTGTGGGTACTTATCGGCAATGTTAGTAGTTTCGCTGATATCGCTTTTCAAATCATATAATTCCTTTTTGTTGGTTTTTCCGTAAATCACCAACTTTAAATCGTGGTCTCTTACAACGTACTGGTCTTGGTCGTATTTGCGAACATAAATGACATCATGCGGCATTTTTTTGTTTTTACCCGTAAGAAATGGCATTAAATTAACTCCATCGAGTGGTTTATCTTGTTTGATTGAAGCCTTCGATAAAGCCGTAATTGTTGCATAAATATCCAATGCTGAAACAGGGTTTTCATAAACCATGCTCTTGATTTGCCCTTTCCACTGAAACGCAAACGGCACACGGAATCCGCCTTCGTAAACTGAGCTTTTTCCTTCTCGCAGAATACCGTTATCAGAAGCATTATCATTTTCGGGGCCACCATTATCCGACAAGAAAAATACCAGTGTATTTTCTTCTAATTTGAGCGATTGTAAGGCATTAAGCACTTGCCCCACGCCGTCGTCTAATGCACTGACCATTGCAGCGTAGGTTCTACGGCGTTCGTTGGGAATATCTTTGAATCTATCCAAGTATTTCGGGGTTGCTTGCAGCGGAGCGTGCGGGGCATTATAAGAAAGATATAAGAAAAACGGTTTATCTTGATTTCGCTCAATAAACGATACAGCCTCGTCCGAAAACTCATCAGTTAGGTATTTTTTTGTTTCTACTGGCTCATGATTTCTCATAATCCAAGTACGGTAACTCTTATCTTCTCCCTCAACAGCATAGCTATCTTTGATGGTCAGTAATTCTGGAAAATAGGCGTGTCCGCCTCCCAAATGACCAAAAAACTCATTGAAACCTCTACTCATTGGGTGGTTAGAGGTATCGGCTCCTAAATGCCATTTACCGATGATTCCTGAATGATAACCAACTGTTTTAAGGGTTTGGGCAAGTGTCGTTTCGCTTTTCGAGAGCCCTATATTGGGGTCATGGGGGCGGTATTGCGGGTTTCGCTCATGCCCAAACCTTTGTGGGTAACGCCCAGTCATTAATCCTGCTCTACTCGGGCTACAAACTGGGAAAGCAACGTAAGCATTGGTAAATGCAGCTCCATTTTTAGCGATACGGTCAATGTTGGGAGTAGGAATATCCTTACACCCATTAAAACCAACATCTTGATAGCCTAAATCATCTGCTAAGATGACAATGATATTTGGCTTTGTGTGTTGCTTTTTTTGAGCAACACACAAAGAACTAAGAAAAAAGAGGACAATAAAAAAACTAGCTCTTGTGTATCCAACACGTAGGTGATTAAACAATTTCATGGGCGAAAGTTTTAGAAAATGAATAACCTATTTTATTGTAACCAAACTGGATTCTGAACAAGACTTTTGTTGGCATCTATTTCATTTTGCGGTATTGGGAATACCTCCGATTTTTTGCCTTTATAGTTTGGTACATAACCCGAAACTTTGTCGGCTACGGCTCTTTGGTAAGCACTTGCCATATCGCCCCAACGCTTTAAGTCATAGAATCGTAGGCCTTCTAAAGCCAACTCCACTCTTCTTTCTTGCTTAATAATATCCAGAAGCTGAGCCCTCGCGAGGTTTGTACCTTCTACGGTTTCAATCGTTGGCATTTTTACTCGGTTTCTCACTTGATTAACCAACGTATAAATCTCCGTTAGTTGATTGGTTTCGGACAATGCTTCGGCTCTCATTAAAAGCACATCGGCGTATCTAATGACATAAAAATCTTGTCCACCTGGTGAAAACACGGCTGTTCCATCGGCATATCTATCATTTCTGATATACTTCTTTGACCCGTAAGTTGTAGCAGTATTACCAGTAAATGCTCTGTTTAGGTACTTTAAGAAAATATCATTTCTAAAGTAAACCGATGCCGCAAGACGTGGGTCTCGATTAAGTTTTTTGTTAGTCGCACTATACAACTTTGATTTTGTAATCGGCAGACCATCAGTGCAGTAATACGAATCAACTAAATTAGGCATTGGCTGTACATTTACTTTAGGAATACCCTCAAAAGTTGCCGAGAAAGTTTCTCCATTGGCCGACACGCCCGTGATATATCTTACCGAAAACACTACTTCTTTTGAAAATTCACCCGCTTCAGAAAATAGTTCTTCATAATTTGGGTGAAGTTGATAGCCCAGCGTCATTATTTGCGAAGTAAGTTTCACAACTTCACTGTAGTTTTTGTTGTAGAGTTGGAATCTTGCCAATAGCCCCAATGCCGCTCCCTTAGTTGCATAACCATACTGTGCTTCTGGATAAGATGTAGGCAAGCCGTCAACCGCTTTTTCGAGGTCGGCGATGATAGCATTCTTTATTTCATTATACGTATTTTTAGGAACATACGCCTCTGAGAGTAATTGTGGCTTCAGAATCAATGGGGCATCTTCAAAGTAAATGGCAATATTGGTGTAAAATAATGCTCTCAAAAAATACGCTTGCCCCAGTAAACTTTTTCTGGCGTTGGCACTGATGTTTGCATCGGGCATTTTACTAATATTTTCAATCGCCGTATTGGCTCTGAAAATGCCTCGGTAAAGGGCAGTCCAGTAGGCATTAAATAAGGTAGAAGCAGGGTTAAGTCGTGCCTCCATGAAGTCTCCACCACCTTCAAACTTATAATTATTGAAAATATTATCAGTCAGACCATCGTGGTTGGGCATACCCAAAGTGGTATTCAGATTACCGCTGTACAACACTCTATCCTGAAGGGCATCATATACACTGTTTAGTCCGAGTTGAGCATCACTTTCGTTGAGCCAAAAATTACCATCCGCTAATTGAGTCAGTGATGTTCTATCCAAAAAATCATCTTTACAGCTCGTAATGCTGAACAAGAGTATGATTATGAGTATCTTTTTCATTTATGTAAATGTTAGAATATTAGAATTTAAAGTTGAATCCAGCAGTATAAACCCTATATAGTGGCGTATTTTGGTCAGAATTAGCATCTGGTTGTCTTTCTGGGTCGAAATTCTTGACTTTGGTAAGGGTAAGTAAGTTCTGACCGCTTATGAAAACTCTGACTTTTTTTACGAAGATGTTTTTCAAAATACGACTCGGTAACGAATAACCTAATTCGATGTTTTTTAAGCGGAGATACGACATATCTTGTACGAAAAAGTCAGATGCAACAGAGTTATTGATTCCTCCAAGCCTTGGCAAAGTAGTCGATGGATTGGTTGGTGTCCAACGGTCAATCCAATAGGCAAGAGCATTATTTCTATCGCCATCCATTGCCAGCTGGCCGTTTCCATTCAATAATCGGTCAACCCTTGCTACTCCTTGAAAAACAGCAGAGAAATCGAAATCACCGTATTTGATATTGGCATTAATTCCATACATCCACTTCGGAAACGGATTACCAATAACCACTCTATCAAACGCATTAACAACGCCATCGGGCTTGCCATCTGGACCAGATAAATCAGCGTATTGTAAATCTCCAGCGGCCGTGCGATTGCTACCAAACTGTACTGGGGCGGCATCAACTTCACTCTTTGACTGGAATACGCCC
>JACCDW010112849.1_pt1 | contig 20957 bp, 16 predicted proteins | sample 7449781 | NCBI WGS metagenome assembly JACCDW01 (sample SAMN15323449, study PRJNA562643) | freshwater metagenome | isolation source: river surface water | place: USA:Blue River Watershed | collected 2017-08-18
AGGGGTTTGCCGGCCACAGTTGGGAAATCAGTTTCGAGCTTGGCTGCTTCGGCGGCAACTTCACCTTCGTTGAATACAAGCGTAGGTGGGATGATTTCGGTGTCATCCGGCAGTGATTTACCAGCCGGGTGATCGCTGCTGTCTATGGCATCGACCATGGTCAGCAGCTGATGACTCAAATGCCGGTAGGGGTTGTACATGACCGGATTCGTCAGATAACCACCCCGGTACAGTCCTTCCTGTGTATGTGGCGTAAAGCCCACGAGAACCGGCGCGCCACTCATGTAGGCGATCAGACTGCTGACCCGGGCAAAAAGCTCGCAGTCGATGACCACATCAAAGCGTAGGGCACGCATTTTCTGGAGGGCTTCCCAGAGGTCGCTGGCAAACGCCTTGAGGTTGCTATCGTTGAGCGTGATGACGTTCTGCTTGGGTACGACCTGAAGAAGATCCAGCACTTCCCGGTTCTTGGCAAAGAGCATGACGTGGAGTTCGGCTCCCGGATAGCGTGCCTTGATTTTCCGGAACATGGGTTCTGCGAGCACCAGGCTACCCATTTCGGACAGCAGAACCACGAGGACACGCTTGGGCGTTGCGGCGCGTTGGCGGCGCAGCCCGAGTTTACGGATACACCAATCCCAAGCGGTAAACAGAGCGCACAAGGGCACGCCTGCGTATTTATCAACAGCGCGTTGGAATCGGATATCCATGTAAAAGTTTAATTAGAACGCCAAAGCCTGAATGATACCCGCCCTTGGGATAAAATACCGCCATGACAAAGATTCTGACCGCGATTCAGACCGTTCCCTTACGGCGCAGCCATGCTTAACCGCTGGTTTCCGACGCTGGTCTATACCGTGGGTTTGGTAGGGGCCGTGTTTACAGCAACCCTGCCTGAACGACCGGTCTTCAGTGAACCGGATCAGGCGAGTGCCGCCCTGGCAGCCAAGCAGGCGGCGGCACTGCCGGCGAGTTTTACCTGGTCGGATCTGCCCAGGCCGACCCCTTCTGCACATGCGGCGACTGTGGCCGAAGTGCTGCCCGGTACCCGCTTGCCTGTTGCGCGTCATGAGGCTGAAGTGAAACCGGTGACCCTGGTGGCAGCCTGGTTTGGTGGCACCCGTGAAGGGGCTGCGGACGTGTCGTTGTATCAATCCGAATGGCGGGCGGGTTTTGACTGGATGCCGGCGACGGAAATGATGACACGCACGCAGGCTGAAGGGCAGCTTGGGCGCAACATCCGGAAACTGGGTAATCCACTATTGGTCTCTGAGCCTGGGCGGCTCCATTTGTTTTTTGTTAGTGTTTCCTACGGTGGCTGGGCCGGTAGTGCGATCAACCGGGCCGATTCGGAGGATGGTGGCAAGGTCTGGTCGCCGGCACAGCGCATTGTGACGAGCCCGTTCTTTAATCTGAGTACGCTGGTGCGTAATCAGGGTGTCTGGTTGACGGATGGGAGCCTCGGTCTGCCGATCTATCACGAATTCATCACCAAGCACGGTGAGTGGTTGCGTCTAGATCCGACAGGGCGTGTGCTGGCCAAAGAGCGCATGGCGATGCCGCGGGCCACACTGCAACCGGCTGTTGTGGCTCTGGATGGTCAGCATGCGGTTGCCGCGTTGCGAGATGCCGGCCCTGGCGAGAATCAGGTGCAGTGGAGTGAAACCCGTGATGCGGGTCGAACCTGGCAAGCAGGATCAGCACGGGCGATTCCGAATCCGAACTCGGCCGTGGCGATGATCGGCTTGAAAGATGGTTCGTTGTTGATGGCATGCAACCCGATTGGCGGCAATCGGAACAAACTGGCGTTGTTGCGCTCTAGGGATCAGGGCAGTACCTGGACGCTCGTGCGCATGATTGAGGAGAGCCCGAATGACCGTGATGAGTTTTCGTACCCCTCGCTAATTCAGGACCGTACCGGTACGGTACATCTGGTGTATACCTGGATGCGTCAGGGGATTCGTCATGCCCGTTTCACTCAAGCCTGGCTGAATCAGCCTGGCCCGGCCACTAGCCCGGTCATTGCCCAATGATGTCTAACCATCTATTCTTCCGTCTACTGCGCTTGCCCTACCTGCGTACCCGGTTTTGGGTCTGTGCGGCATTTACGCTCAGTTTTTTACCGATCGGTGACCAGATACTCTGGCGCTACGTTTACGGGTTCATTAATGATCTGAGTCCGGGCACCTGGGTGTTGTTTTTTGTCTGGCTGGGTGCGCCTGAACTCTTTCATTTCTGGGTCAGGACCGAGTTGCCCTTCAAACGGCGCTTGACCCTCTGTGCGGCCATGGTGTTTTTTTATGTGCTGGCGCTGGGGTCGGGTCCTTTCGATCCTTATGCCTATGGCTATCAACCCTGGGGTATTCTGGCGCTACTCACTGCCTGGGTTGCCTGGCGGGGGCGTCATGCACCGGGCCTGACGCTTTTGCTCGGGCTAAACCTCAGCGTTTTTGCGCTGCACGGTTTGGCGTCAGACAACCTCTGGGATTATCTCTTTGATCCTGTGCTCATGATTGCGCTGGGCATTAGCGTCCTGCGCAGTGTCATGTCCCGTCGTAAAATCCGTCTTCAATCCGATAATTAGGTTGTTTTATGTTTGATCTTGTAAATAAGCACCGTAAGTTTGTCCAGATTCTGCTGGCCATGATTACGCTACCTTTTGCTTTCTGGGGTATCGATTCCTATTTCAAGGATGCCGCATCGACGGATGAGGTTGCCCGTGTCGGCAGTAGCAAGATCACCATGCAGCAGCTGGATGTGGCCATGCGTGAACGGGCAGAGCAGATTCGTAGCCGTCAAGGCGGGAGCGTTGATGCGAAACTTTTTGAGTCACCGCAGTTCCGCCAGAGTGTGCTGAACGAGCTGATAGAACAGCGCTTGCTGATTGTGGAATCGGAACGCCTGGGCTTGGTGGCTAATGACGTAGTCTTACGTGATCTGATTGCCCAGATTCCAGCGTTTCAGGAAAACGGCAAATTTTCCCCGACCAAATACGAACAGGTGTTGCGCGCTCAAGGGCTGAACCCCACCACCTTCGAGCAGAATCTCCGTCGCGATCTGACGCAACAGATGCTGATCAGTGGTGTCGCCGCAACTACACAGATGTCGCGCACCCAACTGAACCAGATCATCTCGGCAGAAACCCAGGAGCGCGAAGTGGCTGTTGCCATGATTCCAGCCGCCGATTTTACAAAGTCGGTTTCGGTCAGTGATGAGGCGGTACGCCAATTCTACGAGTCCAACAGTAGGCAATTCCAGACGCCTGAACGCGTCAAGGTGGCCTATGTGGTACTTAATGATCCGAAAGTGGTCGCTAAGGAATCTGAAAACTTCAGCAATATGGTTTACGAGCAGGCCGATAGCTACAAGGACGTTGCTAAAGCGCTTAATCTGAAGGTGGAAGAAAGTGGCTGGATCAGCGCTAATGGTCAGGGCGCACAAGGTGTGCTGGCCAACCCCAAGGTGCTGCAGGCGATTTTTGACCCTGCCAGCCTGAAGGATCGTCGCAATAGTGCGGCGATCGAAGTGACACCGAATGTGCTGATCTCGGTACGAGTGTCTGAATACGAGCCTGTCGGTATGCGGCCTTTTGATAGCGTGTCTGGTGATATCCGCACATTCCTGATACGTAAAGCGGCTCTGGAAAAGGCAACGGCAGAGGGTGAAGGCAAACTGGCTGATCTGAAAGCCGGAAAAACGGTTGCCGATCTGAAGTGGTCTGCCACTCGCAGCGTGAGCCGTCTCCAACCGGGTGGTTTCGCACCCGATGCGGTACAACTGATTGGTGCGGTTGATGCCGCGGCGCTACCGGGGTATGCCGGTAGCCCATCGGGTGCCGAAGGTTATGCCCTGTATAAAGTGTCGGGCATTAAAGCCGGGGTGGCACTCAATGATGAAAAGCGTGCCCAGATCGGTGCGGCCTACCAGCGCTTTTTGCAGCAGGCCGATGTGGTGAGTCTGATGGTGGCCTTGCGGGATCGTCACCCGGTCAAAGTGGCTAAACGAGCAGAGGCAGAAAAGTAATAGGCTTCCGTTCAAATAAAAAAGCCAGGGATTCCCTGGCTTGTTTATTGCTGGATAGGAGAATCCGATTTGGAATCAGACTTCTTCGGTGCCCAGGGCCGTGATGTTAAAGCCCGAATCCACATAAGTGATTTCACCGGTGATGCCGCTGGCCAGATCCGACAGCATGAAGGCAGCCACATTGCCGACTTCTTCAATGGTCACGTTACGACGTAGCGGTGCCACACGGGCGTTGTGCGACAGCAATTTACCGAAGTCGCCAATACCGGAAGCCGCCAGTGTTTTGATCGGGCCGGCCGAAATGGCATTGACACGGATGTTTTGCGGACCCATGTGGTAGGCCATGTAGCGCGTTGCCGCTTCCAGGCTGGCTTTGGCCAGACCCATCAGGTTGTAATTCGGCATAACGCGTTCAGCACCCAGATAGGTGAGGGCGACGAGTGCCGGATTGTTGCCTTTCAGCAGCAAGGGGCGTGCAGCTTTGGCCAGCGCCGGGAAGCTGAACGACGACACATCGTGAGCGATTTTGAAGGCTTCGCGCGAGATGCCATCGAGGAAGTCACCACCCAGTGCTTCGGCGGGGGCATAGGCGATGGAGTGAACCAGACCATCCAGGCCGTCCCAGTGTTCACCGAGTTTGACGAAAAGGGTGTCAATTTCCTGGTCATTGCTCACATCACAGGGGAAAACCAGCTTGCTGTCGAATTCGTCGGCGAATTTGCTGACGCGATCCACAAAACGCTCGTTCTGATAGGTGAATGCCAGGCTGGCACCTTCACGGTGACAGGCTTTGGCGATGCCGTAGGCGATGGAATGCTTGGATAACAGACCCGTGATCAGAATGCGCTTGCCCGCTAGAAAACCCATGTTGACTCCTTGAACGCCGCCTAGCGGCAAGACCCGGTAATGAATAAGGCTTTATTATACTTCGAAGCGGGGCCAGATCAGTTAGACTTGTGCACATGGTTTCATGGTCATTTTCCACGGTTTGCCGACTTTCTTGCGCTTTGTTAGGCGCAGCGCTACTGTTGACGGGGTGCGGCAGCGAGTGGAATGACCCCTATCCTGCAGCCGAACGGGGAGCCAATCGCCTTTACAGTGCCTTTGCAGAGCGTCCCAAACACCTCGATCCAGCGGTTTCCTATACCGATAGCGAAATCGGATTTATTGCCCAGATTTACGAGCCGCCACTCCAGTATCACTATCTGCAACGGCCCTATACCCTGATACCAACGACCTTGGCCGAAATGCCACAGGTTCGGTTTTACGATCAATCTGGCCGTCTTTTAAGCGATGCCGCTAATCCGGACCTGGTGTCGCGCACGGTTTACCGGCTCAAAATCAGGCCTGGAATCCAGTATCAGCCGCATCCGGCATTCAGCCGGGATGACGCGGGCAGGTTACGTTATATGGCGTTGTCGGCCGGGCAGGCACGTGCGTTGCAAACCCCGATGGGCCCAATGGCTTTGCCTGATCCTGCCACCCAGATGCTCAAGGCGCAGGATTATGTTTATCAAATCAAACGGTTGGCCAATCCGGCGGTGCATTCTCCGATTTATGGCACGATGGCAGAGCATATTCTCGGTTTGAAGGCGCTCTCCGCCGCGATCAAAAATGCGGCGCAGGCGAATCCAGGTGCCTGGATTGACCTGGATACCCTGGAATTCCCGGGTGCAATAGCGATCGATGACCAGACGCTGGAAATCACACTGGTCGGGAAGTACCCGCAATTTACCTACTGGCTGGCCATGAACTTTTTTGCGCCTGTGCCGCGGGAAGTTGACCAGTTTTATGGACAACCCGCTTTGCGTTCGGGCAATGTCAGTATCGATAATTGGCCGGTAGGCACCGGGCCCTTCATGATGACGCACAATAACCCCAACGCCCGGATTATGCTGGAAAGGAATCCGAACTTTCATGGTGAGCGTTATCCGTGCACCGGAGAAGCTGCTGATGCGCCAGCGGGTCTGTTGAAAGATTGTGGCGCGCCATTGCCGCTGCTGGATGGTGTCGTGTACAGCCGTGAGAAAGAAAGTCTGCCCTACTGGAACAAGTTTCTGCAGGGATATTACGATCTGTCCGGCATTTCGTCCGATAGCTTTGATCAGGCCGTACGCGTCAACATCAATGGCGATGTGAATGTATCGCAGTCAATGGCCGAGCAGGGGATTGCCCTGCAAACATCGGTTCGTACCTCGATCTACTACATGGGTTTCAATCTGACAGATCCGGTTGTTGGCGGTAAAACGTCACAAGAACAGCAACGTGCACGCTACCTGCGGCAGGCGCTTTCGATGGTTCTGGACCAGGAAGAGTTCATCTCGATCTTCCTGAATGGTCGTGGTCAGCCGGCCATGGGGCCGATTCCACCCGGCATCTTTGGTTATCAGGAAGGTGAAGCCGGTATCAATCCGGTGGTCTATCAATGGAAAGACGGTGGGGCTCACCGGCGCCCATTGGATGAGGCGAAGGCTTTGCTCATCAAAGCAGGTTGGCCGGATGGCCGGGATGCACAAACGGGGCAGCCACTGGTGTTGAATCTCGATACCACCTCGGGTGGATTGGGCGACAAGGCCACCATGGATTGGATGGCGCGTCAGCTCAATCAGTTAGGTATCCAACTGGTCGTTCGCAGCACCGATTTCAACCGATTCCAGGAAAAGTTGCGCAAGGGCAGCGCCCAGCTCTTCTTTATGGGTTGGAATGCGGATTATCCGGATCCCGAAAACTTTTTATTTCTGTTGTATGGGCCCGAAGGCAAGGTTGCTCATGGCGGTGAAAACTCGGCCAATTACCAGAATCCGGAATTCGACCGATTATTCCGTCAGATGAAAAACATGCCTAATGGGCCCGAACGCCAGGCTGTGATCAATAATATGCTCAAAATTGTTCGTGAAGACGCACCCTGGGTCTATTGGTTCTATCCCAAATCCTACGTTCTGCGCCAGGGCTGGTTGCATAACCTGAAGCCGAACAATGTGGCCAACAATACGCTCAAATACCAGCGAATTGATGCGAAGCGTCGTGCCGAGTTGCGTGCGCAGTGGAATGAGCCGCTGCGCTGGCCTTTCCTGCTTATGCTCGGCGGCCTGGTGCTGCTCCTGTGGCCGGCACTCAAGTCGTATCGGGCGAGGTCCGGGCTGGATGCGTTTGGTCAACCAGTGAGGAAACGCTGATGACGGGCTATCTGTTACGCCGAATTTTTTACGCGTTGCCGATACTCATCGGCGTGAATCTGATTACATTCGCCTTGTTCTTCATGGTCAATAGCCCGGATGACATGGCACGTATGCAACTGGGGGTGAAACGGGTCACGCCGGAGGCTATCCAGCAGTGGAAAGCGGAGCGGGGTTATGACAAACCCCTCTTTATCAATGAATCCGCCCATGGGCTGAATCAGGTCACCCAGACTATTTTCTTCGAGAAATCTGCGCGGCTATTTGCCGGCGATTTCGGTCGTAGTGAGGATGGTCGTGAAATCGGTCAGGAAATACGGGAGCGCATGGGGCCATCGCTGGCGATCGCCGTCCCCACGTTCGTCATAGGCTTGGGGCTTACGGTGAGTCTGGCGCTATTCCTCGTCCTTTTCCGGGGCACCTGGCTGGACCGCACGGGGGTCGTCATCTGTGTCGGTCTGATGTCGATTTCGTCACTGTTCTTTATTATCGGCGGCCAGTTTCTATTTGCCCGTGTGTTACAGCTGGTACCTATTTCCGGCTATTCCAGTAATCCGCTGGTCGCTTGGCATTTCCTGATCCTGCCTGTGTTGGTGGCTGTGGTAGCCGGGGTGGGTGGCTCAACCCGTTGGTATCGGACACTGTTTCTCGAAGAAATTGCCAAAGACTATGTGCGTACGGCAAGGGCTAAAGGTCTGTCGGATGCCGCGGTGTTATTCCGCCATGTGCTTCGTAATGGCCTGATTCCGATTCTGACCGGGGTGGTTGTGGTGATTCCCTCGCTCTTCATGGGATCGCTACTCCTGGAATCTTTTTTCGGGATTCCCGGATTGGGGAGTTACACCATTGACGCAATTGCCGCACAGGATTTCGCGGTCGTGCGGGCGATGGTGTTTCTGGGGTCGGTGCTGTACCTCGTCGGTCTGATCCTGACCGATCTATCGTATACGCTCGTTGATCCTCGGATCCGGTTGAAATAGGGCGGGTAAGCATGCAGGACTTCTTGATGACACTGCATCAGAGCCTCTGGGTCTGGTTAGCTACCGATGTGTTGCTCTGGGGCTTATTTGCGTTATTTCTGGTAGCGCTTGCCGCGGTTCTCCGTTCACCGTTACAACGGGCTGTATGGCAGCGCGTATTCCGGCAACGTCTTGCCGTGGTGTCGGCCGTGGTGCTGGCGGTCGCAGCCTGCTTTGCGTTGATCGATTCCATTCATCTGCGTGAGCCGCTGCCACAAACCAGTGCCCATGCGCCCGTGCGTTACAGTGTTGAGGTTCGGTCGGTGCTGGATCTGATGCTGAACGATTTGCGCAAGACCCATGAAAAAACCTATTCGGCACCTTTGGCTATCAACCTGTCGGCACTAGAACCGGTGACTGTCACGCTGCCGGACGGCACGGTTGAGGTGCGCCGGATAGCACCACGCTTGCGTGTGGCTGGGGCGAGTTTTCCACCTGGGCCGGTATCTGCCGCGGACTACTGGTCTGACATTGCCTACCGGGCTGCTGCAGGCGCGCTGGGTGGTGGCCTGGTTTTTCTCCTCCTCTGGCTTACTGTGCATTTCGTCGTGAGGTTGCTCGACCAGCAGGCTCCGTCCAAAGGAGTTCGTGCGTCGGCCTGGCGCTGGGTCTCCTATAGTCTGGTAACCGTATTGATGGTTGGTGGCATGTTTGCCGGCCTAAGCACCAACTTCCATGTCTTCGGTACCGATAAGGTCGGCCAGGATGTGCTCTATCAAGTTCTCAAAAGTTTGCGAACTGCACTCATCATCGGACTGGTGCCAACCCTGGTCACCTTACCGATTGGCGTTATCCTGGGGTTGTCAGCCGGTTATTTCCGCGGAAAGGTGGATGATGCGATTCAGTATGTTTATACCACCGTCAGTGCCATTCCCGGGGTGCTGCTGATTGCAGCGGCCGTGCTTAGTATTCAGGTGATGATTGACAATCATCCGGAATGGTTTGCTACAGCGGTAGAGCGGGGGGATGTGCGACTACTCGCTTTATGCATCATTCTCGGCATGACCAGCTGGACGGGGATTGCCCGCTTGCTCCGTGGTGAGGCGCTGAAGATGCGTGAATACGAGTATGTTCAGGCTGCTCGTGCCTTTGGGGTTGGTGCCGGCCAGATCCTGTTGCGCCATATCCTGCCGAATGTCTTTCCGATTATTCTGATTACCCTGGTCATGGAGTTTTCTACGCTGGTTCTGGCCGAGGCGGTGTTGTCTTATATCGGTATCGGTGTAGACCCGACCATGTTCAGTTTTGGTCTCATGATCAATAATGCCCGGATGGAGTTGTCGCGCGAGCCGGTCGTCTGGTGGTCTCTGACGGCAGCCTTTCTATTCATGGTGTTGCTGGTGCTGGCAGCAAACTTACTGGCGGATGCCGTCCGAGATGCCCTGGATCCGAAGTCGGAGTCTCAATCATGAGCCAGCCATTGCTCCAGGTGCGTCATCTCGCGCTGGGTTTCCGCCGGCAGTGCCCGGGCCCGGCTGCGTTTAGCACGGTTGATGCCTTGTCGGATATCAGTTTCGAGCTTCATGCGGGTGAAACGCTGGCATTACTCGGTGAATCTGGGTGTGGTAAATCGCTGACGGCGCTTGCGCTCATGCGTTTGTTACCAGGGCCAGCCCGTTTCCAAGCAGGTGAGGTGCTCTTGTCGGGCACCGAGCCGGGGCAACGTGCCGAAAATCTCTTGCGTACCAGTGAAGACCGGATGCGGCAGATTCGGGGTCGTCGTTTGGCCATGATTTTCCAGGAGCCGGCCACCAGCCTGAATCCGGTGATGCGTGTCGGGGCGCAGATCGCCGAAGTCCTTATGCTGCATCGGGATTTGCCCGCCAACACCCTTCATAAAGAAGTGCTTACCTTGTTGGGGCAGGTGGGTTTGCCGGATCCCGAACGTGCCGCTAAAGCGTACCCGTTCGAGTTGTCGGGTGGCATGAAGCAGCGCGCTATGATTGCTATGGCGCTGGCCGGGAATCCGGATATCTTGCTGGCAGACGAACCGACAACCGCGCTGGATGTCACCCTACAGTCGCAGATTCTGGATCTGATTCAGTCACTACAGCGCGAGCGGCAGATGGGCGTGCTGTTGATCACGCATGATCTGGCCGTGGTTGCGGCACGGGCCGACCGTGTTGCCATCATGTATGCCGGGCAGATTGTCGAAACAGGTGCTGTAGCCGACGTATTGAAACATCCGTCGCACCCTTATACCCGTGCCTTGCTGGCGGCATTACCCGAACGTGCCCCGCCCGGTCAACCTTTAGCCCAGTTATCCGGCCGTGTGCCGCCACTGGGTTCATGGCCCATGGCCTGTCGTTTTGCACCCCGTTGCCAGATGGCAGAGGCACACTGTCAAGAAGAGGCACCGCCCTGGGTACGTTTACCCTCGCGCGATATCTCGGTGATAGCTGCGACACATTTTGCACGTTGTTGGCGTGTTGGTGATGAGGTTGTTCGGACCGAACCAGTAGATCAATCCCAGGAGGGGTCTCAACCCCGGGCCCACATGCATCCGCCGGTTTTACAGGTCGAGGGCCTGGTGGTTCGGTATGCGCCGATCCGTCGGGGACTTTTGTCCGCGTTGCGTCAGCGTGTTTCCGGAAAAGTCGACCAACAGCCTCGACCAATCGTTGATCAGTTGAATTTCGTGCTCCATGCCGGTGAAACACTGGCCATTGTAGGGGAATCCGGTTGCGGCAAAACGACCACCGCCAAAGCCATTCTCCGGTTGATTGAGAGCGAGTCTGGCCAGGTCACGCTGAACGGGGTATCCATCGTGGGTCATGGCTCACGACCGACCAAGGGATGGCGCCGCGATGTGCAGATGGTGTTTCAGGATCCATTTGCCTCCCTTGACCCGCGGCAGCGGATCAGTCAGGTTCTGGCCGAAGGGCCCAAAGCACTGGGCTTACCTGCCGCCGACTATGATCGAACCGCCTTGATCCGTCTGCTGGATCGCGTGGGGCTGCCACCGGAAGCGCTGGCTCGTTTCCCTCATGAGTTTTCTGGTGGTCAGCGACAGCGCATCGCGATTGCGCGGGCGCTGGCAGTGTCACCGAAAGTGCTGATCTGCGACGAGCCCACCTCGGCGCTGGATGTGTCTGTCCAGGCGCAGATTCTCAACCTGCTCAAAAAACTGCAGGCAGAAACCGGTATGGCCTACCTGTTTATTACCCACAATTTTGGCGTTGTGCGCTATCTGGCGGATCGTGTGCTGGTGATGCAGGCGGGGCAACTCGTCGAGTCTGGCACAACGCAACAGGTCTTGACCCAACCGCAGCATCTTTATACCCAGACCTTGCTGGCGTCTGTACCGCGTATCGATTAAAGGTGAGTAACTGGCCTGTTAGGATTTGCCGGATTTCCCGTTGTTCTTGCTACCGGCTTTGCTGTCACCACTTTTATTCACCGGCTTGCTAGAAGGCTTAGTGCTGTTACCTGATGGTTTGGCCGGCTCCGTGGTTTTTGTGCTTTTTGCAGACGTCGACGGTTTGCCGGATTTCTTATCCGCAACTGCCGCTTTGAGGGTCTTCACGTCTTTGCTGTTTTTCCCGGTGCTTGCCGGTAGTGGATTCTTGTCTGAATCGGCGGTTTTGCCGGTGGAGGCCGGTTTGACTTTGGCCGTGCCACTGTCTTCTGTGCGGGCACTGATTTTAGCCGCAGGTTTATCACTCTCGGTCACATTGACCGGCGTATTGTCATTCATACTGGTGAGCGAATTGGCGGCCTGTGTAGCTTCGGGCGCGCTGTCGGTGAGCACCAGGAGCGGCTGGCCCGGTTTGCTCAGAGATTTCATTGAAATACCATTGGCTTCCTGTAGCTGTGCCAATGACATCTTGAACTTGTCGGCAATGCTGGCTGGCTTTTCGCCGGGTTGCACGGTGTAGCTGCCCCAGCGGGACAGCGGCTTTTCCGATTCCTGATAGGCATTCAGGTTCGCTTTGAACTGGCTGACCCGCTCCTTGGGCAAGTTGATGGTTTCTACCTTCATTACTGGCCGCGCGTGTTCCGGATTGAGGGCTTTGACTTCATCGACACTGATATTCGCCAGCTTAGCCACCGTATCCAAATCAATATGTTTGCCGTAGAGCGCAACAGCTTCAAAGTAGGGGCGGTTCGGAAGTACCGGTAAACCTAACTCGGCCACCAGTTGCGGATCGCGTAATATGTTTTTGATGGCTTGCAGACGCGGCACGTAGTTTTTGGTTTCTGCCGGCATACGGATATCGTCATAGCCGGTCGGTAGACCCTGTGCCTGGTTTTTAGCGACGGCACGACCGACAGAGCCTTCACCCCAGTTGTAGGATGCCAGTGCCAGGTGCCAGTCGCCCATGAGGTTGAACAGGTAGGAGAGATAATCCAGTGCAGCGCCCGTGGAAGAAATCACATCGCGTCGGTTGTCCTCCCACCAGGACTGACTCAAGCCGTAACTCCGGCCTGTTGATGGAATAAACTGCCACAGGCCAGCGGCACGGGCAGGAGACATGGCTTTGGGGTTGTAGCTGCTTTCCACCATGGGAAGGAGGGCGAGCTCGCTGGGCATGCCCCGACGTTCCAATTCTTCCAGGACATAGTAGGCATAGCGCCGGCCGTTTTCCAGGAGACGACGCATGGCACCGGGGTTTTTGATGTAATAGTTCTGGTACTTCTGAACGAGTTCGTTGTCCAGATCCGGCATGGCAAAGCCATCGCGCAGACGCTCCATGAGGTCGGGGGCCTCGCGGCCGGGTCGGGTGTTGACGGCGCGTGCCCAGCTGATTGGCGATTTTTCAGGCGCCACTACCCCGGTTGACTGATCCGCGGCCAGCGCCATACCAGGCAATATTGCCTGGCTGATCAATAGAACGGTGAGTGAGCGTAACAGCATGGGCTGGCTAAAAAATTATTATAATCATAATGATAGCACACCAAGTTGTCGCAGGTTCTTACCTGAAGCCTGCTCAAAATCGGTTGCTAGAAAGCAAAAAACCGCCAAGAGGCGGTTTAGGCAGGTGACGTTTCTAGAGGCTAAATGACACAAGGGTTGTTGGCGCGGAAGACGGGGCTCGAACCCGCGACCCTCGGCGTGACAGGCCGATACTCTAACCAACTGAGCTACTTCCGCGCAACAAATTGTGGCGTCCCCACGGGGATTCGAACCCCGGTTATCGCCGTGAAAGGGCGGTGTCCTAGGCCTCTAGACGATGGGGACGTCGATACAGCTAACGTCACGTTCTTGCCATACTTCGAACTGGTGGAGGTATGCGGGATCGAACCGCAGACCTCTTGCATGCCATGCAAGCGCTCTCCCAGCTGAGCTATACCCCCGAAAGATTCGCGGTACAGCAGGAACAGGGCAGAACTATACAGACGTTTTCGGCGGATTGCAAAGCTTTTTTGAAGTTTCCTGCATCAGGCTTGCAACCCGCTGATTTAATGGCAACTAAGTGGTAACCAACAAGCAACTACGCAACGGTACCGAGTAGGGTATCAATGCGTTTGAGCACTTCTTCACGAGAAAAAAGTGCAATCAGCGCATCTACCGAAGGTGTTTGCGTCTGGCCCGCCAGCGCCAGACGGACCGGCATGGCCAGTGCCGGCATCTTGGCAGCATGTGCTGCCAAGGTGGCTTTAAGGGCAGCCGAAATGCTCGGAATATCCCATGCCACCGTTGCCAGTGCAGAGCGGAACGAGGCCAGGATCGGTCGGGAGGTTTCGGTCAGATGCTGGGCCTTGAGCTCATCCGAAGGCTGCGGGTGACCTTGCAGCTGTTCAACGGCATCGGTCAGTTCCACCAGCGTCTGGGCACGATCCTTGTATAGCGCTACGATCGCCTCCACCGTCGGTGAGCCTGAATCCTGCACCTGGCGGAGCACCAGACGGCGGCGGACGTCCGCCGCCAGGCGGTTATTGTCAGCCTGCTTGATGTAATGGGCGTTGAGCCAGTTGAGCTTCTGGGTGTTAAATTGGGCTGCGGATGGGGTGATATGGTTCAAGTCGAACCATTCAACGAATTGTTCACGGCTAAAGACTTCATCATCGCCGTGTGACCAACCCAGGCGGGCCAGGTAGTTGATTACGGCTTCTGGGAGGTAGCCCTCATCGTCATACTGCATCACCGAGACGGCGCCATGACGCTTCGAGAGCTTCTGGCCATCATCCCCTAGAATCATCGACAGGTGGGCATATTCAGGCACCGGTGCACCGAGCGCTTTGAGAATGTTGATCTGACGGGGGGTATTGTTCACGTGATCATCACCGCGAATTACCTGAGTGATGCCCATGTCCCAGTCATCCACTACGACACAGAAGTTATAGGTCGGTGTGCCGTCAGCGCGGGCAATGATCAGGTCATCCATTTCGGTATTGCTGATCTCGATGCGGCCTTTGACTAGGTCATCCCAAGCGACAACGCCATCGGTGGGGTTGCGGAAACGGATGACCGGGCTGGCCCCTACGGGGACGGGAGGCAATGTTTTACCTTGTTCCGGGCGCCAGCGACCGTCGTAGCGGGGTTTGTCACCGCGGGCCGTCTGCTCGGCGCGCATCGCGTCCAGTTCGGCCGGAGTGGTGTAACAGGGGTAGGCCGTACCGGCTTCCAGCATCTGCTGAATCACCGCTTTGTAGCGATCCATGCGCTGCGTCTGGTAGAAGGGACCTTCATCATGCGCCAGACCTAGCCAGTTCATGCCGTCCAGAATGGCTTGTACGGCCTCGGGTGTTGATCGTGCCAGATCGGTATCCTCGATGCGCAGCACAAACTGGCCCTTGTGATGGCGGGCAAAGGCCCACGAGAACAGGGCGGTGCGAGCACCGCCAATGTGTAGAAAACCAGTCGGGGATGGGGCAAAGCGGGTGCGAACCATGAGTCAATCCGGTGTACGTGTAAAATCGTGATTCTACCGTTTCAGACACGATCTTCATGCATAGCCATTGACCCGGCAACAGTTATTGTCTAGAATCCGCGCTTCGTTGGGCGGTTATATTCAGCGGTAGAAGGCTTCCTTCACACGGAAGAGGTCACTGGTTCGATCCCAGTACCGCCCACCAAGAATCCATAAACCCCTGTGTGCTGCCAGCCACAGGGGTTTTTTGCTTTAATAGAATTAGTTTTTTGCACGCTTGGGTCGAAGGGCATCTGTCTCGAATTATTAGAAGTTAATTCTGCTTAAAACTTCAGGACTATCCGGAGTGATCATGTCGAACCAAAAGATTGGTAATGAAGGTACGAATCCTCCCGGGATCAGGCTTTACGCACTTGCTTACAAATTCCTTCTTATAGGTGCCTTGAGTTTCGGCGGCAGCGTGATTGCCAACATCCGAGATCTTGTTGTGGCCAGGGAAAAGTGGCTTGATGACGACGATTTTCTGCTGGTGATGTCAATTAGCGAGGCCTTGCCAGGATTGAATTCTGTCAACTCAACCTTGTTGATTGGTGATCGACTTGCAGGGTTGGGTGGTGCCATCGTCGCAACGATCGCCTTACTTTTACCTGGAACCCTATTTGTTTTTGGATTAGGTTTTGCGTACGGTATGAACAGTGACCACCCGTTAGCCAATGTGATACTCGGTGGTGTGGCCGCCGGTACGGCGGCGCTCATGCTTTATGTGACCTGGAAGGTTGGCAAAAAGACGTTCAAGCAACGCAAGTCTCTCACCATTATTGTGCTGACCTTCGTTCTGATGTCGATGGTTAAATTACCTCTGGTTCTGGTTATTTTGGTGGTGTTGACGCTGGGGCTTTATGTGAATCGGCCATCAAGCGTTAGTACACCCAAGGAAGTGTCATGACCCTCCAGTGGCAACTGACTGAAGTTTTTTCAATGTTGTCATTGCTGGCGGTCGGCGGTGGAACAGCGGTGCTGCCGGAAATGCAATCGATGCTGCACCAGCATTTCGGCTTTTCGCACACACAATTCGTGCATGCGTACAGTATGGGTCAGATAGCACCCGGCCCCAATATGCTTTCCGTCCTGATTATGGGCGAACTCATTGATGGACTTTCGGGGGCGGCCGTTGCATTGCTGGCCTTTTTCGTTCCATCGAGCATTCTTTGTGTGGTAGCCGGTCGTCTCTGGGCGATGTTTAAGGACTCACCCTGGCGACACTCCCTGGAGAGAACGTTGGCGCCGATATCACTGGGTTTGATGTGTTCTGGTCTCTACACGGTTGCTCACGAAGCATTGGTCTCCATCCAGACCTATTTGATTGCCGCCGGCGTTTTGTTTCTTCTGTTTAAATCGCGGCTGTCATCGGTAACTTTAATATTGATGGCAGGTATTGTCAGCGTTCTGATTCATGAATTTCAGTGAATCTAGCGCTTAAAAATGATAGCCAATTCGCCCATACGCAGACCACTGAAACAACGGGAGATTGTTGACTACCTGTTTGGCGCCGCCCGCTGCGACTGACCAGTGGCTGTCAAAATAGTAATAAAGGATGCCATCCACAGGAACGAACCACTCGCCATTGGTCGCATTCATGGTTATGCCTCGCTGATCCCAAACTTTAAATGACCAATGCTCGTTAATTCGGAAGACAAAAGTTGGATAGATTTCCAAGGATCTCGCCAGCGCTGTTGGCGGTGTACTAATCGATGAGACCCCAATCACGTACCTGAACCAGGGCGCGAATTCGGACAGGATGCCATACTCAATTTTTTTAACCGTAAATCCGACTTGAGGTCCGATTGCCCATTGGGTTGAACCATAATTCTTTTGGTCGTATCCAGTGGGCAAATAAAATCTTGAACCAAAGTTGACAGTTGTTCTTGGCAGAATTTCGGGTGAAATTGCCCACAGGGTGAATTTGGTAATGCTCGGGTTAAAATCACCGCCGGACTCTTTGGGAAAATCAGGTCCACCATTCGAAACAAGCGATGAGTCAAAACGGGTGATCGCCCGCCATCGCTCGTTGATGGTGAAGGGCACATAAAGTCTAGGTTGTATGGTATTCGAAAAGCTGTTTTCGTTTTTTGCGTTTCTAAAATACCAGGCTTCTACCCATGGCTTGTTTTCGGCCCACGGCTTATCCGGGTTTTGTGTCTGAGTTTCGTGAAGTTCCGCAGCAGCGGCGGCGCTCAATAAAAGCCAGGCAATGCCTACCGAAACCTGAATAATCCGGGTCATTGGCAGCTGATTCTTTCCCGGATCTTCGCACGTAATAATTCTATGGCTTGTAGTAGGACAAAATAGTCTGCTTCAGATCCGACAGGAACGCGTACATTGATCGCCTCACGATTGAGATGCTGCAGATGATCACTTATGCGTACTAATTCCGAATGGTCCGGATTGTGTTCACACAGATATAGTTCTGTGCCGAGTAGCTCTTCATACAGACGGCGATGCTTAATGTGATAGCGAATTTCCCGAAGCTTCAGGTTTAACTTGCCTATCGGGTAGGTGAAAGCAAGGATAGATAGAATCAAAACCCACATGCGGTTGATAAATCCAGCAAGCCAGAATGGCAGATATCTCATTCCGGGCGGAACGCCATAATCATAATAATGGAGCGCGATAGGGCTCGCCGGAATCGTTGGGTCAACATAGGCTGGAAACTCGCCCCGTTTGGCAAAGAATAAATGCTGAGAGGCGCGTTGGTTGTCGCGTGCGGCAAGCAGAAAAAGCATCTGAAGATCGGGGTGCAGATCCTTCTGTGTGACGATGGAGCTGGTTGTTGCAATGACGGTGAGCGACTCTTTCGGTATTTTCCTTTCGATATCGAGCGAATTGGCCGGGACAGTCAATGCGTAGATGTAGGGTAGATTTTTTTGATAGGCGATTGCTTCTGGGATTGAAAGTAGTCGTGCTGTGCTATCACTGACCAGGGTTTGTACCCCCTGATCATGGGGGGCTGCTACTTTGATCAAGATGTCCAGTTTGCCAGACTGAAAGTCTTCAAGATTCTGAGCATATGGGCCGAGTATGAAACCCCCGAGTGATTGTGCAGGGATTCCATTAAGCAGAAGGAGTTCCCGGACAAGCTTTTGCGTACCTCCAAGTTCCGGGCCAATGCCAACGCGATATCGAGTGAGATCGGTCAGATTTTTAGGTGGGTCTAATAGATCGGCTCGATAAAAAATCCAAAGTGGCTCATAGGCAACGCTGCCTAGCGAGTAAATATCAGACTGTTGCTCAGGAGCGATCGACCCCCCCTGGATAAATGCCGCCTCAACGGAATTACCATTTTCAGCAAGCCGCTGAGCGTTTTCAATGGATCCTGCGGATTCAACAAGTGTGAGTTGAACACCGTTTTGTCTGAAGTAATCAGCATAGTGCTCTGCTGTTTTCCAGTAGGCACCGTTTTTATCGCCCGCAGCAATGGATAGAGCGCGGGGTGGAAACGGATTCAGATAGTAGATGAGGCCGGCAAAAACCGTGAGCAACGCTAGTATCAGCCAACGTTGCTCTACGAGAAGCTCTCTGAACGCATCAAGCTCATCTTTGATGATGAGCTTGATGTAAGTAAATGTGTTCATGTCACAGGTTCATAAATGACAAGGCCACCGTCTCCGATGGCCTATCCGTAGAAATGGTCAGGCCGCGAACCATTCAGCAAGACGTTTTTTCTCTTTCTGGAATCCGGGTTGTGCAAAGATGAAGTGACCGCCTACAAATATATCCTGTTCAAATGATGCAAACTGATCAGGAACGCTCGAACCATATTCAACAATCGAAGCAGACGGCATGACTAGCACATCACTGTCACCTACCATGTTATAGAAGTGGATGTTGCTGACATTTCCTTTGAAGTGAAATGCCCGGCCATCCTCGCTTTGGGTTCTTTCAAAGGCTTCTTCTAATAAGTCCATAAACGCTGCAAATGGCACCCAGCGGTCATCCATTGTCAGTTGTACCATTTCAGTCAGTGTTTTATTACCTTCCGATGCAAATTCATCCCACGACCATTCCAGCAGAGATTTGCTGATGCCTTGCATCAGATAGGCGTCAAGCGTAAATAGCGAGATGCCCGTGTCATGCATCGCTTGCCGATAGGGTTTCATCTGCTTGTAAAAGGCCAGAAATGTTTTTGCAATGCCCAGATCTCGAGCACCGAGAATAGGTGATCCATAGAACGCGACCTTATTGAATTTCTTGGCGAAATTCTTATCGGTCTGCATATTCTTATTGATCATGTGAGCAGCCAGCATGCCCCCTATGCAGATCCCGAAAATATTCAGGCTATCTGTCTTGTACTCTTCGAGCAAGGGCAGTACAGCTTTGTCACGGAGTGTGTCGCAAATCTGGTCGACCCCCCAGCCATTCAAGGTGAAAACGCTGTCCTTACCCCAGTCCATGAGGTAAACATCAAAGCCTTCGTGATTAAAAAATTCAATGAAATTATCACGGTTAAAAACAGTGCCATAGGCACGTGTCATGATGGAGTAATTCAAAATGATTGGTTTTGACTGTTTTTTCTTTCCCTTTGCTGCCGCAAATTTCCAGATGTTCATCCATTCATCTTGATAGTAAGGGATTGCATGTGCCGCTTCAAAATAGTGAGAATCAAACATTTTATTTCCTTAAATTATCTTGTCCGTCTTTTTAGGATGCTAACCCAATAGGTTTTAAGGGGGTGTGAAAGTGACGTAATCTTTGACCTAGGTCAATGTATTAAAAGGTGGTCTTAGAAACCAGCTGTGCAAAAACAACGGTTTAGGGATTTTCAAATGACCCGTCACCCGTCCAGGGTTCGCAGTAGGTGGAGTACATGCCGCCACGCTGGTAGAAGGGGTCGGGCCAGATTTCGGTGGTTTTGACCAGCAATGTGTCCTCATCAAAGGTCACGGTAAATGCCATGCGCAGTAGACTCTGATCACACCAGCCCCAATTCCAGTCCAGCGCGTTTTTCTGGGGAAAGTGGTAGGTATCCCGGTAGGGTCCGAGGATCTTGAGTACCTGTTCCTGCGTGTCACCGATTTTGATTTCAGTGAAGTGCTTGAGATCGAGTACCTGTTCCTTGCGGGTCATTTTGCCCTGGTCATCAAAATAGACCATAAAGCTGACCCAGCCGGCTGGTCCGCGTGGATACGATAACTGTGTGATGAGTCCTCGGTCGTTTTTCCAGACCATGGCAGGTTGGCCCATGGTGGCTTCGACATCCTGCAGTGTGGCAATACCGGGTTTGAGCCCGGCACCGCTGTAGGAGGCGCAGCCAGTTATAAACACGGCCGCTATGGTCATGACCGCAATACGATGTGTCATGAATTCAAGTATTTCCCCAACCAGCTGCCGGTATGGGATGTTCCAGTAAGAACGTAGTCCAGAGCGTTGCTGTAACTGGCGGTGAGTTTCTGTTCGTTCCAGGCCTCGCGGTGACCGGTCCAGATGATTTTGTCACCGGTATGCAAGGGTAGACTGGGATCGGGGCGAATGATCAGCTGGCCGGCACGCTCCAGCATGAGCGGCAATAGCTTCAGAGATTCTTCCCGGTTGCGATTGGAGGTCATCAGCACAGAGAGGTTGATGACGTTGTGAGTATGTAGGAGTTGTGCCGCGAGGGCTGGCGTTTTTACGCGGTTGATACGGGTTGTCCAGACGTAAGGCACCCGGCCGGCACAGATGGGCGTGAGTTCGGCCATAATGGATGCCGCCCAATCCGGTGATTGCTTTTCAACCTCCCGGATAAAGCGGGCCAGCATCGGGGTGGTAAGGTAGCTCAGGCAGGCATGAGCGACAGTTTGCGTGGTAATCATCGTCAGATCGGCGTCAAAGGCTTCAAATAGCAGGGAGTTGGCCGAGCTGCTCTGACGCATGACGATGAAGAGATC
>JACCDW010169501.1_pt1 | contig 20946 bp, 15 predicted proteins | sample 7449781 | NCBI WGS metagenome assembly JACCDW01 (sample SAMN15323449, study PRJNA562643) | freshwater metagenome | isolation source: river surface water | place: USA:Blue River Watershed | collected 2017-08-18
AAATCCTGTGCTTTGATTTCAGGGTATCCAGGGATGTCGTAAATCGGCTTCTGAGGATAAATTTCTGAAAGTTGGCCTCCAATCTGTGGCAATGCATCAATCAAGTGGCATCTCATTTTGAGTAAACCTGCCTCAAAAACTGCAAAAAGTCCTACCGGGCCTGCGCCGATGATGCAAAGATCTGTGTGGATGGTGGGAGTGTTCATGGAGTAGTTAAATGCGTTTGGTTAGGGCCTGAAATTCATCACTGAATTCCAAACTAGCTGTTGGTATCTTTGTTTGACTCGTCCAAATTTTGGTAGATGGTGTTCAAGATGCGCTTGAATTCCAAGAAGTCCTTTTCAGTCAGATTCTCCCAAGCCTTTTCTCGAAATTGAAGCACTTTCGGTCTCAATTCAGCCACTTTGGTTACGCCTGCTTCGGTCAAGTGCAATTGAAAACTTCTGCGATCTTGTGGGTGCTGTACGCGAATGATGTACCCTTTTTTATGCAGTAAATCCAAAATTCGGGTAAGTGTTGGGTGATCCTTGAATACTAAATTTGCCAATTCGGTTTGGCTGAGTTCAGGATTTTCTGCTAGGTTTTTCAAGACTAGCCATTGATCTACGGTAAGGTCAAAACCCCCTTCCTTAAATTGCTGTTGCGCATATTGCTTCACCTTTCGGGCCGTGCGGTCCAGCAAAAAGGAATAGCTAGCAAAGAGTTCTTGTGTCATAGCAATTGTTAGTGTGACAAATATATGTATAAGTTTTTTAAATATTTAATTCTTGGGCACCTAGAATTTTTAAATGGTCCTTCTCCACATCCTATTTTTTTCTTGGCCTACGCTCTCGTATTTTTGAAAATATCGACTTAGTGTAGGAGTAAGGATTTTTTACCTTACCACTGCTGATTTTGCTCCAAGCCTATTTCATTTCTAATTCTTTAGCCATGCGTTTTTTTCTTACCCTCCCTCTTATTTTACTCGCCTTTAGTGTTCAGGCGCAGCAGCAGCAGCAGCAGACCTACTGCAATCCCATCAACTTGGACTATGGCTACACGCCCATCCCTAATTTCTCGGAATGGGGAAGGCATCGGGCCACCGCTGATCCTGTAGTGGTCAACTATCAGGGTTCCTACATCCTTTTTTCCACCAACCAGTGGGGGTATTGGACCAGTGACAACATGCTGAACTGGGAGTTTCATTCCAGACGATTCCTTCAGCCTTGGAACAAAGTCTACGATGAATTGTGTGCTCCAGCAGTAGGCATCGTCGGGGATACCGTACTTGTGATGGGCTCTACCTATGAGAAAGACTTCACCATCTGGATGAGCACCAATCCCAAGGCCAATGAATGGAAGCCGCTTGTAGAAAAATTTGAAATTGGAGGCTGGGATCCCGACTTCTTCACCGATGACGATGGCCGACTTTACATGTACAATGGTAGCTCTAATCGCTATCCGCTTTATGGAGTCGAGTTGAACCGAAAGACGATGGCTCCTATCGGAACGCGAAAGGAGATGTACCTCCTAGAACCAGACAAATATGGCTGGCAGCGATTTGGGGAGCACATGGACAATACCTTTTTGGATCCCTTCATGGAAGGCGCTCATGTCACCAAACACAACGGAAAGTACTACCTCCAATACGGGGCTCCTGGTACGGAATTCTCTGGCTATGCCGATGGTGTAATAGTAGGAACAACACCTTTGGGACCATTTACTCCCCAGTCTGATCCCTTGAGTATCAAACTTGGAGGCTTTGCCCGAGGAGCGGGACATGGCAGTACTTTCCGGGACAACCAAGGCAAGTACTGGCATATCAGCACCATCATGATTTCGGTCAAAAACACCTTCGAGCGGCGCTTGGGTATCTGGCCTGCCGGCTTTGACAAAGACGATGTCATGTGGTCCAGCACTGCTTTTGGAGATTATCCGCATTACCTTCCGAATACCGAAAAGGCAGGGAAATTTACGGGCTGGATGCTGCTCAACTACGACAAACCCATGCAGGTGTCCTCCACTTTGGGGGGATTTTCGGCCAACAAGGCCAACGATGAAGACCTGAAAACTTACTGGAGCGCCAGCTCAGGTGAAAAGGGAGAATGGATCCAAACCGACCTAGGTCAATTGAGTACGGTACATGCGGTGGAGATCAACTATGCCGATCAGGATGTGGATACCGACCGACTAGGCAAGCGCATGGACCAATACCACCAGTACCTTCTTTACCATTCGCTAGACGGGAAAAAGTGGGAGATCTTGGTGGACAAAAGCAAAAACACCACCGACATACCACACGAGTATGTGGAATTGAAGCAACCAGTAAAGACCCGATTCCTCAAGCTCGTCAACGTGTGGATGCCTACCGGCAAATTTGCACTCTCTGGATTCCGAGTTTTCGGGAACGGGGGAGGTGCAGTGCCCAATAAGGTGTCTCAATTTATGGTCTTCCGCACGGAAAAGGACAAGCGCAGTGCCTTTATCAAATGGTCGCCTTCTTCTGATGCCTACGCTTACAACCTGTACTATGGTACTGCTCCTGACAAGCTTTACACTTCCATCATGGTATTGGGCAACAACGAATACTGGCTCAAAACCTTGGATCGCACCAAGGCCTACTACTTTACCATCGAAGCAATCAACGAAAATGGAGTAAGTACTTGGTATCCTATCCAAAAGGTGGAGTAGAAAACCAGGCTATTTGCCTAGTTTTTCTCCAAAGGATGCATTTTCAATAATTCTTGAGGGCTCCAAAAACCTTTCTTGTCCTTGACCTCTTCCCTAACTTTCTTGACTTGAGCAGCAGAGATCGGTGAAGCTTTATTGCCAAAGGAGTTGCGGACGTAGGTAAGTACCGCAGCAACCTCTGTGTCATCCAGCATGCCTTCATGCGGCGTCATCGGAACCTGTCCCGAATAACTTCTTCCAGCTACTTCCATCGGGCCCATCAAACCCTTCAGTACCAATTTGATGAGTCGATCGGGGCTTCCGGTGACCCATGGGGTACCGCGTAGTGGAGGGAATTCAGAGGCAGTTAAGCCTCCTCCATCAGGTTGGTGGCAGGTGCTACACAATCCTTCACGAGCATAAATTTCCTTTCCGAGTACAAAGAGTTCTCGATCCGAACCAGTCAGGGAGGACTTGATATCTTCCTCCTTCTTTTGGGCTACAGAAAGCCCATTGAGGTGGGCAATGGCAGTTTCTAAGGTGCCGGGAATCCAAATTGCATCTTTGGCTTGTTTTTCAGCTTGTGCCAGAATTGGAATTCCTTGTGCCGCTGGCAGCCAAGAGGCCGCAGCTATTCCTTCCATCCGTACGCGTCCATGGGAGTCTTGTACGGAGGCTGTGAGCAGTTTGGCTTGGTCAGGCACCTGGTGTCCGGAATAGCGTAGTACTCGAGTGGCAGCAGCACGCACTTTATAATCTTTGGAGGCAAGGAGCTCCTTGAGAAGCGACGTATTTACCTTATTGGCACCCCAAGTGACCCAAAGCGCTTCGAGTCGGTGATGCTCGTAGTTTGGATCCTTTTTATCTAATCCTTTGACCCATTTTTCCAAGGCAGCCGTGACAGCAGTGGCATCTCTTCCTCTCAATTCACGACGGGTACGGTACCGGCTTCGGTATTCTGGAAGTTTCAAATTTTCCAAAAGTGCAGGTATGGATTCCCCATCGATTTTGGCAGGAGTGACTAATGGTCGGGAAGGGTAGGTTACCCGATAAATGCGTCCATGGACATGATCTCTCAAGGGATCTCGCGCGTTGTGCTGCATGTGGCCGATTAGGATATTATGCCAATCCACAATGTATAGAGATCCATCAGGGGCTATTTCCATGTCTACAGGCCGGAAGTTACGGTCCGAGGAAACAACCAAATCTTGCCGCCATTTGGTGGTAAATCCTACGGTGTCTTCTAGCATTTGGTGTTGCTTGGTACCCAAAAATCCAATGGTATTGTTAATGATCAAATCACCCTGAACATCATCTGGAAAATGTCGACTGGAGATAAACTCTAGCCCTGAGGTAGGACGGACCATGTGGTCTTTTTCAATGAGGTTGGGACCCTTGAAGTTTCCATTTCCATAGCGTGGCAAGGTTGATCCAGGTAGCATCCAGTTGACATTGGGACCGGAGGTTTCTGCGTAGAAGTTCTGTCCCCATCGGTCAAAGGCAATGCCCCAAGGATTGGGAATGCTGACCTGGTTTACTCGCTCCAACTTATGCCGTTTGGGTTCGTAGCGGTAAAAACCTCCATTAGTTCCCCTCACAGGACCATAGGAGGTTTCTACATTGGTATGCAAAAATACCCCCTCAGCCATGTAGATCGCGCCACTTTCGTCCGCAGCAAAGGCCGAGATGGCGTGGTGGGTGTCGTGGTCATCAAATCCTGAAAGAAGAATAGTTTTCTTGTCTGCTTTATCGTCTCCATTGGTATCTTCTAGCAAAATCAAATTTGGACCTTGGGACACATAGACTCCTTCTGCGGCAAGTTCAAATCCTACTGGAATGTGGAGGTTATCCGCATAGACCGATTGCTTATCGGCCTTCCCATCGCCATTGGTATCTTCCAAGATGAGCAATTTGTCTGAAGGGCGCGGATCACCCGGTTTGTAGTGCGGATAGCTCGGCATGGTCGCCACCCAGAGTCTACCCTTGTTGTCAAAGGAAAGTTGTACGGGATTGGCGAGGTCTGGAAACTCTTTTTCGGATGCAAAAAGCTCAATTTTGTATCCCTCGGGAACCTTCATCGTCTTTAGGGCATCTTCACCGTACAGATAGGTAAGGCTGCCATTGGCTTCTGGGTTGTAGTTGGTGGTCACATCGGGCAGGGACTTGGTTTTTGCATCTGCAGCCTGGAGATCTTTGATTTTTCCCTGTCCCGCATCCCAGATTGCCGTGTCTCGAATGGCAGTCATCTGTCTAATTTTCTCCAACTCAAAAGGATAGTTGTCCGGTCCAAAAGGATCGTAGCGTCTTCCGAAGACATGGACACCATTGGGGATTTTGTAGTCATTGTGCCAAAACCAGTTTTTCTCCATTACTGCCTCTTGGATCAAGTCACGGTGAGTAATCGCTTTTTGCTCCGCCTTGCCAAAAATCTTGTCAGCGAGCAGCACGGCTAATTTTTCATAGCCCACTTCATTGAGTTGACTTCCATCGAGAGTAAGGGGTTCGGCACTAGCTGCATACCAACTTTTACTTGGGGAAAAAGCATCCACAAAGACAATTTGATGCTTTTTGGCTACTTCCTCCATGGCATCGGTGTAGCGTTGCAAGTTTTCATTTTCAAGTTTTCCATTGGGGACATCCTTGATTTCGGATAAGTCTTCAAAGGCAATGGGAGATACGAGAGCAAGTTGTGGTGCTGCCTTTCCATTGTAGCGCTGGGCTTTGGAATGCAGAATCCAGGCTTCCAGCTCATTCTTGAAATTTTCAAGTTTGGCCTCCCCTTGGAAGGATTCATTGAATCCAAAAAAACCAATGACCACATCTGCCTTCAATCGAGTCAACCACTGATCGGGTTTTTCAAAAAAACCTTCCGAACCAGAATTGGTGGCATACTCATCCTGAAATTGTTCAGCTCCCGGAAAAGCCCAAGGATCGTTGGTACCTGACCTAGGTCGAAATCCAGGGGTGTCTCCAGGATCACAAAGGTTGCGAATTAGGAGAGTGCTATCGGGGTAGCGTAGGTGTAGTTCTGTTTCCAAACCACCAAATTCCATCATTCGAGATCCTAAATTATTCCCCACAAGAGCAATACTAGTTCCCTTGGTAAGGTGCAAGGTAGGCTCAGGGCGACAGCCAAGGAGTAGGATTCCGATTAGGGCGAAAAAGAAATTCCAGGGAAGGCAGGTGGATTTTTTCATGGGAGAAAAGGAAAGTTTTGCTAATACTAAGCAGAAAGGAGAGCATTGTCAATCCCTTTTTGATATACCTGTTTGCTTGCTTGTGGGTTTAGGTTTCCGTTTGTAAAAAAACTTATCCAAACTTGCTTTTATCGACTTAAATTTTTTCTCATCTTGAATTTGTAAAATAGTATTTTTCAAAAAGCAATACACCCAGCCTATATGTTTCGTAGATCCCACCTCCAGCCGATTTTAGTTCTTGGTCTGTTTTTAACGCTTGCCTTTGGTTGTGCCAAAAAAGAGGAAGTCCGGCAGCTCACTGGCAATCCCAAACTAGATAAGCTCAAGCTACCTGATGGCTTTGTGGCCGAATTGCTTTACAGCCCGGGGGAAAATGAGCAGGGATCTTGGGTAGCCATGACCTTTGATGACAAAGGACGCATGATTACTTCGGATCAATATGGCTTTCTCTATCGCCTGGAATTGCCTCCAATTGGTTCGGACTCCACCCAAAAAGCCAAGGTTGAAAAGTTGGTGGTAGGTAATGTGGCCGACTCTCTGGTGGGTATGGGTTATGCGCAAGGATTGCTATATGCTTTTAATTCGCTCTATGTGATGGTCAACCACAACCCCAACGAGCGTTTCTCGCAGCCTACCGGTCTCTACCGAATTCAGGATTTAGATGGAGACGATCAATTTGAATCCATAACTCAGATTCGAGAGCTCAAGGGAGAGCAGGGCGAACATGGCCCACATTCCATGAAGCTTACTCCAGACGGAAAAGGGATTTACCTCATTGCAGGAAACCATGTGGATGTACCAGAAATGAATCATTACCGATTGCCTAAGGTATGGCAGGAAGACAACCTTTTTCCCTTAATCAAAGATCCTCGTGGCCATGCCAATGACCGCAAAGCGCCAGGAGGCTGGTTGGCACGAATAGATCCTGAAGGAAAAGATTGGGAGTTAATTTCTGCGGGTTACCGAAATACCTTTGACTTTGACTACAATGAAGTGGGGGATATTTTTGGTTACGATTCGGATATGGAATGGGATTTTGGAATGCCTTGGTACCGTCCTACCCGCGTTGCTCATCTCACCAGTGGATCTGAGTATGGTTGGCGTACAGGCAACTCTAAATGGTCGCCCAACTACCCCGACAACCTCCCTGCTACGCTCAATATTGGCCAAGGGTCACCAACCAATGTGATGTTTGGTACAAAAGCGAATTTTCCGAGTAAATACAAAAAGGCCTTGTATGCGTTTGATTGGAGTTTTGGAATCATCTATGCCATTCATTTGACTCCAAAAGGAGCAACCTATGAAGCCACTGCAGAAGAATTTATTTCAGGAGCGCCACTACCGCTTACCGATGGAACCATTGGACCGGATGGGGCCATGTATTTTGCTACGGGAGGAAGAAGATTGGAATCGGATCTCTACCGCGTATACTATAAAGGAGAATTGGATACCCATACTACCCTCAAGGAAGCAGATCTACCTCAAGAGGCTAAGTTAAGAAGGGAGCTGGAGCAGTTCCATTCCAAAGGAGCTTCCGCAGCAGGATTGGAAAAAGGATGGAGCAACCTGAATCATCCGGATCGATTTGTACAGTATGCTGCCCGTGTGGCCGTAGAACATCAGCCGGTAGCCACTTGGAAGGCGAGAGCACTGTCTGAAAAAAATCCTACATCTAAAATTCAAGCCATCTTGGCCTTGGCTCATCAGGGAACCAATGCGGATGCGGCCAGCATGTTGAACAGCCTCATGCAGGTGGATTATGCTGCACTTTCATCCACGGACAAGCAAAATATTCTTCGAACCATTGAAGTGATCTTGGCGCGATACGATCAAGGGGCTACAGCTAGCAAGGCCCAATTGGTAGCCTATTTAGATCGTCACTATCCTGCAGATGACAACTTGCTCAACCGATCCCTTTCCATCTTGCTCGTGCACCTCGATGCACCTTCGGCCGTAGGAAAGACCCTTGCGTTACTTAAGGATGCCAAAGACGATCCCAATTACCAAAAGACTTTTACGGCATCTTCCGATTTGATTTTCCGAAACCCACAATACGGCTTGGATATCGCCAACATGCTGGCCAACGTTCCACCTGCGCAAGCTACCTTCTATGCTACCGTCTTAGGTGGCGCGGATAAAGGCTGGACTGCTGCCCAGCGAGCCGAGTATTTTGGATGGATCAAGAATGCCCTGACCGCCTACAAAGGAGGTAGAAGTTATGTGGGATTCCTGGATCGTACTCGAAAAATGGCCCTGGCTTCTGTGGATAAGGCTGATTTTGAAAAATACGACGAGCTGTCGGGTGGAAAATTGCTTACCGAAAGTGGCAATGACTTGATGGAACAAGTGGTGCAGCCCGAAGGCCCTGGAAGACGCTGGACGGTGGAGGAAGCCGAGCCTTTGCTTACCAACCTAGTCGGTCGAGACTTGGTGAAAGGTAAAGCCATGTATGCCGCCAGCCTCTGTCAGTCCTGCCATACCATGCAAGGTGCAGGTGGGGCTATTGGTCCGGATTTGAGTCAGTTGGGAACACGATTTTCTGCCAAAGACATCCTAGTGGCAACGCTAGAGCCGAATGCCACCATCTCCGATCAATACCATGCTACTGTCCTTGAACTCAAGGCTGGAGGATCCTTGCTTGGAAAAATTACTGACGAGGATGCGCAGAATTACTACCTCTCGCAGAACCCATTTGCTCCTGCGGATATCAAAAAGGTGCCAAAAAACACCGTTTCACTCAAGAAAAATTCAGACATCTCCATCATGATGCCGGGTCTTGTCAATCGACTAAATGAAGAGGAATTGAAGGACTTGATGGCCTATTTGATTTCGGGTGGCAATGCGAACCATGCGGTGTACAAACAACCTCTAACACAAAAATGATTCGCTCGATGACGCTTAAAATTTGGGGATTTCTATGTTTGCTGATGCTCGCCTCCTGGATATCCTGGACCTTGTCCCTAGAATCCAGCAACTCAGCACAGGCATCTGAGCAGAAAGCTGATTTTATCTCTCTTTTTGATGGAAAAAGTCTCTCGGGTTGGGAATTTGATCCGGTCTACTGGTCGGCAAAAGAGGGGGCGATCGTGGGGGAAATTACCGATGCAACGCTTCTTAAAAATAATACCTTCATCATCTGGAAGGGGGGAGAGCTCGGAGATTTTGAGTTGAAGTTGGATTTTTGGATTTCAGAAAAAGGAAACTCAGGTGTGCAATACCGAAGCGATCGATTCACGGAGGTGCCCTATGCCCTTCGAGGATACCAGGCAGACATCGATGGGGGCAATCTCTATACGGGCCAAAACTACGAGGAGCGAAAGCGAACCACTTTGGCTTACCGAGGTCAGAAGACCCAAATTGCTCCCGCACCAGATTCCATCACCTCGGTAGGTGACTACGTGCGCAATAATGCCTGGAAGGGATTGGTCCTTGTGGATGAATTGGGTGACCGCACCGCCTTAGGAAACTTGATTAAAAAGGGGGACTGGAACACGATTCATATCGTAGCTAAGGGTAATCTGATGAAGCATTATGTCAACGGAACTCTTATGAGTGAGGTACTAGATGCCGATGTCAAAAACAGGAAATTGAGTGGTTTATTTGGTTTTCAAGTCCATGTTGGCCCTCCCATGAAGGTGATGTTTAAAAATATCCTCTTGAAAAAAGGATAGGAAGGACTAGCCCAACCAAAGGTTTTAGAGTAGATAAAATGAAGCATAAAGATCCCCAAAATTGGAAGAATGCCCTTTCTAATTCCCAGCAGCTGGGAGGGATAGAAACTTCCGTTTTGGATAATGGAGCTGGTCGAGGAGTTCGTATCGCTTGGATCAATACGGGAACAGGCCTTCGCTACAAGGTGGTGCTCGACCGGGGGATGGATATTTTGGATGCCTTTTTCAATGAACATAGCCTAGCATGGATTTCTCACGCGGGTTTGACCGCACCCCAACCTTTTTCCAATCAGGGCATAGATTGGTTACGCACTTTTGGGGGAGGCTTGTTGACTACTTGTGGCCTATCCAATGCCGGCCCTCCCAATTCCGATGTGAATGGATCTAGAGGATTGCATGGCAATTATTCCAACCTATCCGCCGAACTTGTTTCCATCAAGCAGCCTGATATTTTCTCTGGGGACTTGGGATTTGAACTGGTCGGAAAAGTCACCGAAAGCAGCACCTTTGGACCAAGTTTGGAACTGATTCGACGGATTTCAGGAACCATCGGATCGGCAGAAATTAAGATCCAAGATCAGGTCACGAATCGAGGGAATGCAAAGGCTCCCCACATGTTGTTGTACCATATCAATTGTGGATGGCCATTGATAGATGAAGGAACGCGGATCGTCTGGAATGGAGCGTTGCAACCGAGACCTGGAGAGTCGGACATTCGTCAAAATTCTCGAAAAGATGGATTCAGACACTGTCCAGCCCCAATGGATACGCATGCAGGCTTTGGGGAAGAGGTAGCCTTTATTGATCCGCAAGGAGATAAGGAGCAGCAAGTAGTTTGTGGCTATGTCAACGACCAATTGGGATTGGGACTGAAAATTTCCTTTTCCAAAACCCAATTGCCCTGGCTTATCCATTGGCAGCATTGGGGAAAAAATGAATATGTGACTGCGCTTGAGCCGGCGACAAACCCTCCGATTGGACAGGCTGCTGCACGAGCGAATCAGAGTTTGGTAGAGCTTGAGCCAGGAGAAACCCGAAGTTATGACCTCCACCTCAGCATCGTATTTGGTGAGGCTGCTCGGGAATTTGCTTGACCCAATTCGAAGGCAAAAGTCACTTGTTTAACGATTTTAACTAAAAAAAATAGAGGAACACTAACCCAAAATACAGACCTATGAGTTTTGCTAAAAAAGCGCTCGAACAGGGCGAAGGAATTGTACGATTGACACCCACCTGGGTTCCCCGGTCTTTTTGTGTGCCGGGACGAAGAATTAAATTGCATCCTGACGATTACTACGCCTTTGGTGGCATGAGAGGTGGCATAGATGAACGCTGGTTTGCCTCTACCACTGCAGCTCAGAATGGTCCGCTGACTTCAAAAAATGAAGGCTTAAGCCACATTGCTCTTGAGGATGGAGGAAAGGTAACCCTAGGTTTGCTCAAGGATGCGGTTGAGGAACTGGGTGCTGACCTGATCGGATCACGTTTATGGAATGAGTTCAAGTCCTGGCCCATGTACTCCAAGTTTTTTGACAACATGGGGCCTTTGCCACACCACATTCACCCTTCGGATGAATTTGGCAAATTGACGGGTCAAAATGGAAAGCCAGAAGCCTACTATTTCCCCCCTCAAGTGAATAACCATGGAGGAGATTTTCCTTACACCTTCTTTGGCATTGCTCCGGGAACGAGCAAGGAGACAATTTTGGATTGCTTGAAAAACTTCAACAAAGGGGACAACAAGATCACCAATTACTCCCAGGCGTTCCGTTTGCAGCCGGGTACGGGTTGGGATGTGCCTCCTGGGATGCTCCATGCTCCAGGGAGCATGTGTACCTACGAACCCCAAAAAGCCTCCGACATCTTTGCTATGTACCAATCCTTGGTGAATGAAGCCATTATTCCTGATGAATTGCTCTGGAATGCTTGTCCAAAAAACCGTTGGGGAGACTACGAACTCTTGTTGGAAATGATCGACTGGGATCTCAACGTCAATCCCAACCTGATGGACAACCACTACATGGAACCCAAACCGGTAGCTGACCCCGCACACATGCAGGCTGCTGGCTACCAGGAAACCTGGATTTGCTACCGATCTCATGACTACAGTGCCAAGGAACTTACTGTGCTTCCTGGGCAGACCGTCGTGATTCGAGATGCAGCAGCCTATGGCATGATTATGATGCAGGGGCATGGAAAAATGGGTGCTTGGGATATTGAAACACCATCGCTAATCCGTTTTGGCCAATTGACCCAGGATGAATATTTTGTATCCGAAGCCGCTGCGAAGGCTGGAGTGAAAATCACCAACACGTCCAAAACAGATCCAATTGTGATGCTCAAGCATTTTGGGCCCAAAAACCCCGATTTGACAGTTTTGTGATTTAAAAATTAGAGGAAGTTTTAGTTATTTAACGTTACTAACCCAAAATAGCAATGAATACATTACCCAAACTGCACAATGCCACCTGGCCCGGATTGGTTGGAAAAGGTCCAGATTCAGAGCCTGTAATCGCCTTTGATCAATTACTTGAAATGACCGCTGCAGCTGAAGTGGACGGAGTCAAATTTGATGGAATTGATGTGGGCTTACTCGAACCACATATTTATCTTGATCAGGCTGAAGAAGCTAAAAAGCTGGCGGAGAAGGTTTCCAAACATGGCCTTAAAGTGGGCTCCCTTGTAGCCCCAATCTGGGCCGGTTCCGCCATGGGTACAGCCGATCAACGCAAAACTTTTGTGGAGATGGTTCGCAAGTCTTGTGAATTTGGCCAGCAGCTGAAGGCGCTTGGCGTAAGGGATTATGGAATTGTCCGAATTGACTCCGCTGCAGGCGTATCCGACTGGGCAAAGGATCCACTGGGCAACTCTAAATTGATTGCCAAGACCTTTCAAGAAGCCGCTGATATTGCAGCAGGATATGGAGAAAAGCTGGCGGCAGAGGGAGAAATTTGTTGGGGTGGCATGCACAGCTGGAAGCACATGGTCGAATTGCTAGAAATGACAGATCGAAAGAATGTGGGTTTCCAGGCCGACATGTCCCATACCTTCCTGTACACCATGGGATACAATGCTGCAGAGCACCGCATTCTGCCTGTAGATGCAGATTTGAAGGATAGAGAAGTGATCAAAGCTGCGATAAAGACTGTTTCGGATGCGCTGCGTCCTTGGACCATCGACTTCCACGTGGCCCAGAATGATGGATCTGTGTTTGGATCTGGATCGCACGATAAAACTGGCCGTCACTGCCAAGCTACCGATCCAAATGGACTGCTCGATATCGCCCAAGATGCGGGCTACTGGATGCGAGATTCCGCTGGTAATTACAACCAAGCATTGACCCATATTTGCTGGGATGGCTGTATGTTCCCCAATGCTGTGATGGAAAAACAGCAAACATGGAACGACATCCTCGCTGCGATGATAGCGGTTCGGAATGCACAGGGGCATTGATGGATGTGGATTTGCCCTTTTGGCTGCTTTAGCCAAATAAAATTCACGATCCCTTCACCAAAAATTAAATTCTAGAGATCTTTCTTTTACTTCTTACTAATTAGAAAAATGAGCAACAAAAAATTGATTCGTGTAGGCCTCATCGGCACAGGGCTGATGGGTAGAATTCACACCAATGGCTACAAGCGCTTGGCTGATTTTTTTCCTGAATACGAATACCGACCTGTACTGCAAGCCTGCTGCTCCCGAAGAGAAGCCAATGCCAAAGCTTTTATGGAACGCTGGGATTATGCTTCCTACGAAACAGACTGGAAGAAGCTGATTGCCAGAGATGATATTGATGCAGTGGATATTTGCACACCAAATGACATGCACGCAGAAATTGCTATTGCTGCGGCGAAGGCTGGTAAAATGATTCTCTGCGAGAAGCCGCTTGCCCGAACTGTTGCTGAAGCCAAAGGCATGCTAGAGGCTGTTGAGAAAGCTGGCGTAAAAAATACAGTGTGGTACAATTACCGTCGCGTACCGGCAGTGACCCTAGCCAAAAACATCGTTGCTTCGGGGAAGTTGGGAAAGATTTTCCACTACCGAGCCAACTTCCTTCAAGATTGGACCATCAATCCGGACTTACCTCAAGGGGGAGATGGAACTTGGAGATTGGATGTGGAATCTGCGGGCTCCGGAGTAACTGGCGATTTGCTAGCCCACTGCATCGATACTGCTATGTGGATCAACGGTGGCATCAAGGATGTGTCCGCCATGACCGAGACCTTTGTGAAGGAGCGGATGCATTCGGATACGGGTAAAAAGCAGGCGGTAGGAATTGATGATGCCTGTATTTTTCATTGCCACTTTGACAATGGCTCCCTTGGGCTTTTTGAGGCTACGCGCTATGCACGTGGACACAAGGCCCTCTACACCCTAGAAATCAATGGGGAGCATGCCTCCATCCGTTGGGATTTGCATGATTTGACCCGTTTGGAGTATTTCGACCATAGCGACGAAGGCAAGGTGCGGGGCTGGCGATCCATCCACGTTACAGACGGAGACCATCCGTACATGCACCGCTGGTGGATTCCAGGAACCTCTATTGGTTACGAACATTCCTTTATCCACCAAGTGGCTGATTTCTTCCATAGTTTGGAGACTGGCGAGGCTTGTCACCCTACATTCAGAGATGCCTTTGAAACTCAAAAAGTGTGTGAGGCAGTACTCGACTCAGCACGCGATCGAGCCTGGAAAGATACTGGAGTGGAGTGGATTGAGAAGGTGTAAATGGAATAGGGAAAGTACAATGTACTCTAGATACAAGATCCGAGAAGCAAGAGATTAGACTCAGTTCTGTTGATATGAAAATTCTGCCTGCGGAGCACGATTCCATTCATCTTGCTTCTTGTGTCTCAGCTCTTGCTTCTCCCTAATGTCGAACGCTGAACGCCCAGTGCAGCATGTTGAATTGGGGAACCATCGAAATGACCGGAAACCAGCTTTGAGGAAATAAAGCCTTTAGTCTCGTTTCTTGGTTCTCGGCTTTTGCTTCTAGAAGCGTCTTGATACTTGATACTTGCTACTATTATCTAAATCAATACCACCCTTAAACTCTTAGCTCCCTGTGCTCCAATGACCAAGGATTGCTCAATGTCTGCGGTTTTGGAGGGACCAGCAAGGAATAGTCCAAAGCCAGATTGGGCCGCTGCTATTTTATCATAGCCTTGATGCATGTTGTCTTCAAGGTTGTTGCGATCAAGAACTATCACCAGATGCTCGGTAGCAAAGGGTAGCGCTCGAAGTCCAAGCTGCTTATCCTCTAGCCAAATGGCACCGTTCTCCGCGACACCAAATTGTCCATCCAGAATTGCTACTTCCAAGGTCTCCAAGTCATGTGGATCCTTCGGCAAAGGAAGGGTTGCCAATTCGGAGAACTGGACCGATAGGGAAATTACTTTTGAAAATCCAGAAGATGAAAACCATTCCTCGAACTCGCGTTTCGAAAGTACTTCTCCCTTATTGCCAGAGATGGACTGCGTAAAGCGTTCCAACAAGTTTCCTGGGCTGCTGAAATTTGGGATATCGGGCAGCGCTTTGGGTTCGACGGAAAGGCTTCGAATAGCGCTCAGTATTTTTTCTCTGCTGCTCATGACCTGTTTTTTCGATACCACTGTTGAAAAGATTCCTTAGGAGCATCTGGGAGGTCTCTATTTTTTCCCCAGCTATTCAAAGGATGATAAATCAGGCTATTCGGAAGGGATTTTAGCGCATTCCGCATCAAGCTTCCGGAAATTTTATAGGCTAAAGGGCTCTTAAAAATGCCATTTGCCAACTTCATGGATAGTCCTTTGGCGAATTCGCCTTTCGTTTTGGTTACCTCCTGCCGCCATTCATAGAGTTGCTCATGAATGTTGATTTTCACCGGGCATACATCCGTGCAGCTGCCGCAAAGTGTGGAGGCAAAGGGAAGGCTGCTGTGCTTTTTCAGGTCGAGACCTGGGGATAAAATGGATCCAATAGGACCAGGGACAGTGCTGTTGTAACTGAATCCCCCACTTCGACGGTAGATGGGACAGGTGTTCATGCAGGCCCCACAACGGATGCATTTGAGGGAGTTTCTAAATTTCTCCCTTGCCAGCTGGGCCGTACGACCATTGTCCACTAGGATGAGGTGAATTTCTTTTTCGGGTGAAGGACTTCTGAAATGAGAGTTGTAGTTGGTAATGGGCTGCCCAGTGGCTGATCTTGCCAGCAACCTTAGAAATACCCCCAGGTCTTTCCGTCTAGGAAGGATTTTTTCGATGCCCATGCAAGCGATATGAACGTCTGCAAGATGTACACCCATGTCAGCATTGCCCTCGTTGGTGCACACGACAAATTCCCCTGTCTCCGCAATGCCAAAGTTGACCCCAGTGATGGCCACCTTGGCAGCAAAGAATTTCTCCCGTAGGTGAACCCGTGCTGCCTGCGTGAGGTAGGCTGGATCCTCATTGCCTTTTTCGGTGTTGAGCTTCTCGTGAAAAAGTTCGGAAATCTCTCCTTTTTTCAGGTGAATTGCAGGCAGGACAATATGACTTGGGGGCTGGTTGAGAAACTGGACGATGCGTTCTCCAAGGTCGGTGTCCACCACCTCGACTCCGTGATTTTCCAAATAGGGATTGAGGTGACACTCCTCTGTAAGGATGGACTTACTTTTGACTACGGCAGTACAATCTTGCTGTTGGAGGATTTCCAGTACCAGCCGGTTGTGTTCTTCACTATCTGCTGCCCAATGGACAATGATTCCATTTTTTGTGGCATTACGCTCAAATTCCTCCAAGTAGTCGGCAAGATTTGCGAGGACATTGTCCTTGATGCCGGAAGCTAATTCTCGTAATTGTTCCCATTCGGGGATGCCTTTGCTGACTTTGTCTCGCTTATCGCGAACAAACCAGAGGGTTTCATCGTGCCATTTTGCTTTTTGGCTATCCTTTAGAAATTCAGCTGCATTCTCCGGATGAGTCATGAAAGGGCCTGGTTTAGAATTTCAGCTAGGTGAAGGAACTTTAACTCCTGCTTGGATCGGGTAGCTATGCCTTGCAAATGCATGATGCAAGACATGTCTCCACCGGTGAGGATTTCGGTTTTGTGCTCCAGGTGATCGGCCAGCCTGTCTTTGCCCATTTGGATGGATAGCGCCTCTTCGGTGACGGCAAAAGTCCCTCCAAAGCCACAGCATTCGTCTGTTCTGCTGAGTTCCACCCAGTCCAATCCCTCCAGATTTTCTAGGAGTTTGCGGGCTTTATTATAGGGAGGCTGGTTGAGTTCCGATCCAGAAGAGAGGTGTAGCCCACGCTGCCCATGGCAGGAGGAGTGAAAGCCTACTCGATGGGGAAACTTCCCTTCCAGCTTTTCTATTTTCAGTACATCGGTGATGAATTCGATGAGTTCATAGATTTTATGCTCCAGGACTTCCTGTTCCTTTTCTAGGCCAGCAATAGCAGGAAAGTGCTCTTTTACGTGCAGGGTGCAGCTTCCAGAAGGACAAACCACATAATCAAAATCATTGAAGGTCTCAATAAAATGCCTTGCTGTGCCTACCGTATCCCGAGCATAGCCCGCATTAGCGAGTGGCTGTCCACAGCAGGTTTGACCCGAAGGGTAAGTCACATTGCAACCTAATTTTTCCAACAATTCCAGCGTAGCTATGCCCACTTGCGGGTAGAACTGGTCTACGTAGCAGGGGATAAACAAGGCGACGGAAGGGGAATTGGCTTTCATTGGGGTAAGTTAAGCGCTGGGGTTCATATTCACGAGCATTGCCGCACCTAAAGCAGAGCCATTTGGAAAATCACTCGGGATAAGTTCGATTCCAGGAAGTTTTTTGCGCAGCAGCTCAAGAAAAATCGGGTTGGCATTGAAGCCCCCGTCTACAAATAGCCGAGTAACAGGTGCTCCCTCCAACACAAGCTTGACCGAGGCGGCCTGAATAGTGGTAAGCTCATGCAAGAAGGTATAGTAGGCTTCTGTAAATTCTGAGAAATTACCCCAATCACTAGAAATCCCATTTGCTATCCCAAAATTTTCTGGCTGGATGTAGTGGAAGCGAATTTTTTTTGTGGGCTGGCTGCTAACCTTTTCGTGCCAGGATTCTTCAAATTGAAGTTTCTTGTAGGTGCCTAAGGGAAGGTTCCAATAGGCATACATTTCTTCCACTTGGTACTTGTGCTCCTCACCGATAAAGAGGCGTGAGATCTTGATGGGCTGTCCAGAAATACTCAAAAATTGAAGGCAGTCCTTAGTCAGCTCCGATTCTGTAAGCGGAGTCTTGTTGAATGGATTGATGCTGATCGCCCAGGTACCCGTAGACAGCAGGGCGAAGGGTTCGGTTTCCTGTTTCAGGTAGGGAAGAAGGGCTGCCGAGGAGTCATGCACGCCGATTCCACAGGGGATTCCTCCTAGCTCAGGCTTGGTTTTCAAAGGGGAATCTCCGGGCAATATGGGCGCCTGTAGCCGGTCTATTCCTTCTCGTTTCACCCAGTCATGGTAGTCCATCTTCTCAAAATTCCATAAGGCGGTATGGCAACCGATGCTGCTGTAGTCAGACACAAATTGACCAGTAAAAATCAAGCTGAGGTATTGTGGAAGGTGGAGGCTTCGTTGGATTTTTTGGAATACCTCTGGCTTTGCATACTTGAGAAAATAGAGTTGCAAGCCTGAATTAAGCATTGCCAAAGGAGGGGAAGAAGTCTCCTTGCAAAAGTTGAATTTTCCCCCATTTTCTGAATAAAATCGTTCCAGTAAATCCTCTGGAAAAGGCTTCAGGTAATCGTATAGTGGCGCTACAGGTTCACCTTCAAGGTCGGTATGAACAAAGGAGGCCCCATGTCCCGAAAAGTTAAGTCGAGTAATTTCAAATTCAGCAGAATTTAAAGCCGCATGAAAGGTGTCCAGCATCCAATCCCGAAGTGGAAGCACAGGTTCGCTCGGAAAACCGTCCTCGTCAGGAATGGGCTCCAAACGGGTGTAACTATGAAACACCTCTCTACCATTCTGGTCAAAGAGAAAGAATTTCTTGTTGGTTTTCCCGATGTCGAATACGGCTGTTACTGGGATTTTTGGCATTACAGGAACTAGTCGGTTTTATCTTGGGAAAGCTGCAGCGAGGCCACCGTCCACATTGAGCATGTTTCCTGTGGACTTGTTGAGTAGTCCGCCTACAAAAGCAAAGGCCGCATCTGCAATGTCACTGACCTTGACACTTTCCTTTAGTAGGGTGCGGTTGGCATAGTATTGTGGGAGATCGGCCACTTCGATGCCATATGCTTTGGCACGATTTTCTGCCCAGCCACCTTCCCAGATGTTCGAGTTTTCGATTACCGCATCGGGGTTGACCACATTTACTCTGATTTTATCGTCTGCAAGTTCCGCGGCCATCAGTCTTGACATGTGCAATTGGGCTGCCTTGGCGGTGCCATAGGCCACATTTTTTGGACCTGCTACCAGGGCATTTTTACTTACAATATTTACAATGTCTCCGCCAAGACCTTGCTGCTTAATCAAGGCAACTCCCAGTTTGGAGATGCGGAATTGCCCCATCACCAAGAGGTCATTGAGCTTCTCCCAATCTTGATCGCTATGGTCTTCAAAGGATTTGGAAATGGATATTCCTGCATTGTTGACTACAATGTCCAGCCCTCCAAATTGAAGTGCTATGGCCTGGGAAGCGCTGGCGATACTCTCTGTATTGGTTACATCTAGTTGGAGGCCAAAGACATTGTCTTTGCCATACTTTTTCTCAAAGGCTGCTGCCGTTTGATCTAGCCGTTCTTGGTTGATATCGGAGAGCACTACGCAGGCTCCTTCCTGCAGGAATTTTTCTGCGATGCCTTTGCCGATGCCACCCGCACTTCCGGTGATGAGTGCAATTTTTCTTGAAAGCGGTTTTTCCTTTGGCATGCGCTGTAGTTTAGCCTCCTCGAGCAACCAGTATTCGATGTCAAAGGCCTCTTGAAGCGGCAAGGACACGTAGCTGGATACGGCTTCCGCACCGCGCATCACTTGGATGGCATTGATGTAAAACTCAGAAGCTACCCGGCTGGTTTGCTTGTCTTTGGCAAAGCTGAACATCCCTACTCCTGGCCAAATTATCACTACAGGATTTGGATCACGCATGGCAGGGCTGTTTGCATGCTTGTGTTGCTCGTAATAGGCGGCATAGCGTTCCCGGTAGGACTGAAAAGCAGTTTCCAATTGGGGGCGAATTCCACTCAGATTTGAAAGATTGGTGTCTGCAGGAAGGTCAAGAACCAAAGGTGAGATTTTGGTGCGGAGAAAGTGATCCGGACAGCTGGTTCCCATGGGAGCTAGTCTTTGCAGATCCTGACTGTTGCTGAATTCCAAGACCACTTCCTTGTCCGTGAAGGTGCCCACCATTCGGGATGCTGAAGATGCCAATCCGCGCAAAAGCGGCGCAAGTTGAGCGGCTTGGCTTTTCCGTTGATCTGGGGGCAGTGATTTGATTTTTTCTCCTCCAAAAACCGGTCGTTTTTTACCATAGTTTTCAGCTAGAAATGCAGAGGCAGTTTCAATGACTTCCAAGCTATTGATGTAGCATTCATAGGATGTATCTCCCCAGGTAAATAGGCCGTGACCTCCGAGCATAATGCCTCGAATGCCGGGATTTTTGTCCAAGGCCTCCTTGAGTTTGAGGCCCAAGTCAAATCCAGGTCGCTGCCAAGGCACCCAAGCGATCGCTCCTTTCCAGAGGGTTTTGGTTATTTCTTCACCATCCTTTGATGCGGCAATTGCGATGGCTGCATCCGGGTGGAGGTGATCGATGTGTTTGAAGGGCAAAAAGCCATGGAGGGGCGTGTCAATGGAAGGTGCTTTGGAGTCCAAGTCATAGAGGCAATGCCCAAATAATCCCACCATTTCGTCTTCGTGTTCCAAGCCTCGGTAGATTCCTTTCAAGGCATTCAATTTGTCTACATAAAGTCCTGCAAGTCCAGAGCGGGTCATCGTCCCGATATCTCCGCCTGAGCCTTTGATCCACATCACTTCCACCCAGGATTTGGTCAAGGGATCCAGTTCTTTTGTTTTACAAGAAGTGTTGCCTCCCCCATAATTTGTGATTCTGAGGTCAGCTCCGAGGAGGTTGGAACGGTAGAGGAATAGGTCAACTTCATTGCCTTCGAGTTGCGCAGCTTTCTCCTCATTCCAGAGGTAGTTCACGTAGTTAAACTGGGTGTTTGGGGTATTCATAGGAGATGGAAATCAGTTATTCACAAATTTAGTTAGGGTACTAAAAATAATACTTGTGCATACACTTCTGCCTTAAGTAAGGATTCATTGGCTGCCTCTGCTGCCATCTTTTTTGAAGAATGCTGCTGCATGATTCAAATTACATTAAAAATCTAAAATCCCGAAGATTTTTTGATTGAAGGTTAAAAAGGGGATCCAGATTGAGAAGGGAAAAGGCCAGCTCAGTTTTCCAGCAACAAAAAAAA
>JACCDW010480640.1_pt1 | contig 20945 bp, 18 predicted proteins | sample 7449781 | NCBI WGS metagenome assembly JACCDW01 (sample SAMN15323449, study PRJNA562643) | freshwater metagenome | isolation source: river surface water | place: USA:Blue River Watershed | collected 2017-08-18
CGATTCCCATTTCTTCTAAAATAATTTTGTACAAATTACCAGCATGTTCTCTTGTGAATTCCTTGTCTTCAAAGCTCCCATTGATTTCGTAAGTTGGAGCATCGAGCATTTCCGCATCCTCAAAGAGCATTTTTCTGATTTGGGAATGCAATCCATCGCAACCCAATACCCATTGGTAATGGGCGTGTTCCCAATTTTCACCGGACGACTTTTTTAAATTTTCAGAGTCGCAAGTAATTTTTTCAGGGAAACGATTAATACGATCACTGAGATTGGAACCAAGTGCTTTTAGAAAACTCAATCTACTAATGCCATAGATGTTATCTACGCTCTGCTCATTGAGAATTTCGTGTTGATCATTGACAGTGTATATTTTCTTGATGGATGTGGTATGGGATTCTATTGAATTCCAATAGCCCAATTTCTTAAGGCCATCTACGCCATTGGGCATGAGAAGAAAACCAAAGCCAGAATTTCCAGTCAAAAGTTCAGGGTCGAAAACATCAACATCCCATCCTCTTTTTTGGAATTCAAGAGTAGACAGCAGGCCCGATACGCCGCCGCCAACGATAGCAACTTTTTTATTTATGTTCATCATATTGGCATACGTAAGAAAATGAGAAAGGTTTCAAAAAGTAAAAAAATGATTTGAAACAATCAGTTATCTCTTATTTTCGCACCAAATTAATCAAACATGGGCGTTTTAGTAGGCAAAGATTCTAGAGTGATTGTTCAAGGGTTCACAGGAAGTGAAGGAACATTTCACGCGCAACAAATGATCGAGTATGGAACCAACGTAGTTGGTGGTGTTACTCCAGGTAAAGGCGGTTCTGCGCATTTGGATCGTCCTGTTTTTAATACAGTGGCAGAAGCCGTTGAAAAAGCAGGAGCCAATGTAACCATCATATTTGTACCACCAGCGTTTGCAGCTGATGCCATTATGGAGGCAGCTGAAGCGGGTATTCAAGTAATTGTTACCATCACTGAGGGTATTCCAGTTGCAGATATGGTCAAAGCTAAAACGTATGCTGTTGCTCGTGGTGCTCGTTTGATCGGTCCTAACTGTCCTGGAGTTATTACTGCTGGTGAAGCTAAAGTTGGAATTATGCCAGGTTTCGTATTCAAGCCAGGCACTGTAGGTATCGTTTCTAAATCAGGAACCTTGACCTATGAGGCTGCTGACCAAGTTGCCAAAGCTGGTTTGGGTGTAACAACAGCCATCGGTATCGGTGGGGATCCCATCATTGGAACAACTACATTGGAAGCAGTTCAATTGTTGATGAATGATCCTGCAACCAAAGGGATCATCATGATCGGTGAAATTGGTGGTGAGCTTGAGCCAAAGGCTGCTATGTGGATCAAAGAGAACGGAACCAAACCAGTTGTAGGTTTTATCGCTGGTGAAACTGCACCAAAGGGTCGTACCATGGGTCACGCAGGTGCAATTGTTTCTGGAGAACATGAGTCAGCTTCAGCAAAAAAGAAAATCATGCGTGATTGTGGAATCACAGTAGTTGATTCTCCAGCAGAAATCGGTGCTGCAATGGCCAACCTTTTGAAGTAAGAACGCAATCAAGAAATAAAAAAAGGGGATTCAATCGAATCCCCTTTTTTGTTGTCTAAAAATTTTAATTCTGATTGACGACTATTTGTCCAATCGTCGTCTGACCAACATTCTTCAAACTTGCAGAATATTTTAAAATGTTCTCAATTGTTTTTTCTGAAGGTTGGATGTTCTTCTTTTTAGAAGATTTTAAAAGAGTAGAATCTACCATAAGCAGTTGTTATTTTTTGATATAACGACAAGCTTTAGGGTATATTGTCTAGAACACAAAATTTAGTGAAGTATTGAAGCCAATGCCTCGCATATTCCTGTTGTAGCTAAATGGAATGAAATAGTTCACTTTGGTGTCCCACAAAAAATACTTGTTTTTAAATAATTCTACACCAATAGACGGGGAAAGATAGAAGATGTCTTCTTTTTTCACTTCATTGGAAGCGGCCATGTAACCTAAGGTGTAACCTGAATACAAGTTCCCAAACTTGTTTTCGCCTCTTCCCAAATGTCTTGAATAAAAATCTTGTCCGAAGTTCATCACAAAAAGTTCTGAGAAGTATGTCGAATCGCCTGGAAGTTTTTCAATGGATTTGTAAGCACCTACACCTGCATAGCTTTTGCCTCTTGTAAAAAGATATTTGATGAAATAACCTTGGTAAGCGCTGGCTGTAATTGTGTCAACGGGGTTTTCAATTTTGAGGTAAGAGTATTCTACACCGGGCATATTGACAAAGGTAACCTTGCTATTTTCAGGCATGGTCATTTCTTCCTCTATTGTGATGTCAACGGTGTAAGGGAGTTGATTCAATTGTAAAGCGGATCTTCTTTTTTCAAGATTGAAAATGCGGTCTTCGATATTCTGTTTTTCGCGCCACAAAGATTCAAATTGAGCTGATTTCATTTCATGTTGTGACATCACCTCTTCATAGTTGGACTTTTTCTTTTTCAAGAATTCTATTTCCAATGCAACTTCTTCTAATTCTTCTTGATGGTCGATGGTGTTGATGATGTCGCTGCTAACATATCCCCAAGTGGGCAATGCTGTTCTGAGCTTTTGGTATTGTTGATCATTGAGGTTCAATGTGAGATTGATGCTGTTCTTGGTCTCATTTTGGGTTTTGATTTCTGCGTTATTTTCAGAGATGAAAGTCTTCAATGAGGATTTGGCAGAGGCAAGATCAATGGCAGTGATGTCTACGTTGATTTGAGTGGTCGTCGAAATTTCTTTTTGTGCCCAAAGCAAATTAGAGAACAACAAGATAACGAATAGCGTGATGTGTTTCATGTAAAATTATTTTGACAAACTTAAGGATACTTAAGCTTATTGCGTAGTTTTGCATCGTTGAGGTTCTTGTTGAAGAACAAGATGAAAAGGGAATGGAGTGAGAGGCTCCAACTGTACCCGCAGCTGTAAACCCTCCGAAAGGAAGTTTTCTCCATCTAAAGCCACTGAAGAAATTTGGGAAGGCTGAGAAAATGAAAGGGTGAAGTCAGAAGACCTGCCTAAACATTAATGCCCATGGAATCCGGGAAGAGATTTCAAGCAATATGTACAGATACAACTGGCTAATATTTGCCCCTATGTTTTTGTTTGCATTTATTGCAAATGGCCAGACTTATGCAGACACTTCAAACATCAAATCATCCGAGGATCAAACCATATTAACCAACGACCTTCAGGATGTGGTTGAGATTCATGTTTGGCACTCGAGATATGGATCTATTGGAGGTGATTCATTGTGGATATCGCGGAATCTCACCTCTGATTTGGGTAGGGCCATGGCCAAAGATGGACGGATGGCTGTTTTTCAATATGGACCTCCTGGAACTGCATGCGTATTGCGCTCCGCAGGATTATCTCCAGATCATTCGGACCTCAACTACAGCGGATTCTCATTGAACTCTTTGACCTTGGGCATGGCCGATTTATCCATGTTGCCGAGTTTCTTTTTTGATGGTTTTTCTGCTTTTCAAAATCCTCCGGTTGGTTTTCAAAGTCAAGCTGCATTGGGCGGTTCAGTAGCCTTGCATATCAACAGTAATATTCGTCCAAATAAATTGGGTTATTGGACGGAGTATTCCAGTTTGGATAATTTTTCGCAAGGATTACAGTGGAGACATTCGTTTGTCAGAAAAAAGAAATCAGGAGAACAAAGTTTGCGTCATTGGATTGAAGGGAAAGCCGTCCATCAAATTTTTAAGAATCAATTTGAGTATGTTGTTCCAACCTATTTGGGGGAAAGGTGGATTACACAAAATGACAATGATGTGAAGCAGACAGCTCAAATGATAACTTGGAAAACTGAATTGGTTCATGGTCATTTCAATATACAATATTGGAACGTGCAACGCAATGCGCAGTTGCCTGTTTTGATTGGTCAGGAATTTTCCAATCAGGCGCAATTCCAGGATGATGTTCAACACCGATTGATGGTGAATTATAAGAGAAAGAACGAATCTTGGTTGGGAGGCATGCTCAGTGCCGAGTTTGGTGGATTTGGACTTTCAGATCATCAGAAGTATTTGCATTATTACGGAGAAATTTTAAATGAGCGTTCTGTAACTGAGACAAAGCAATGGTTCAATTATGCAAATGTTTATTGGACCAATACCAAATTGGATTGTCATTACCGCGTTCAGAACAGAAGTGTTAGCGTTGGGTTTAACGAGGGGACTTCAATTGATCAACAGATCCCCTCTCTTTACACATCGCATCAATGGCGCATGGGACAGACCGATTGGATGCACACCATCAAGATCAATACACAATGGGATTATTGGGGAAATCAGGGATTGAATGAAAGATACACGTTGGATTTCCGAAGCCATTATAGCAAGTATCGATACGAATTGGAAGTGGGGGCTTCACCTTTTTATGTAGAGCGTGTGCCCGATTTCAATGAACGGTTTTGGCCGGGAAGTGGGAATCCAGACTTGTTGTCTGAAGTGGGACACGGAGCAAAATTGTATTGGAACCAAAGTTGGCATGCGAGAAATTCCAGTTCCCCAAATTGGGAATGGTTGATTGATCAAGATTTAACTTTCCGAAGGGTGAACAATTGGATTCAATGGGTTCCTCAGAGCAATGGGTTGTGGCAACCCCAAAATTGGAAATATGTTGAAGCTTGGGAGTACAATGCAAATCTTAAACTCAATAAATCTTTTCAGAATCTTCGCTGGGGGACCGTGATGAGTTTGCAACATTTGAATAACCGATCGTGGAAGATTTCAGAAAAAGTTGGCGAAGGTGATTTGCTGCCCTATTCACCCAAATGGCGAGGAAGTGCACAGACAGACTTTACTTTAAAAAATGGAGTTTTTGTGCAATTGAACTACCGTTATATCGGTCAGCGAAGCATGAACGAAAATCATGATGCGGGTGCTCAATTGCCTGCCGTTCAGTTGGGGGATGTTAAGATTGGAGGTCCGATTCCTACCATGCCGAGAGGAAGTACCTGGCAAATCGGCTGCGACAACTTTGCCAATGTTAGTTATCAAGAGGTTAAGGGATATGCCTTGCCGGGAAGAGTTTGGAATATTATGATTAAAATTGAAATACAATAGAATATGAGCAGAAAACAATTTAGAAATGTCATGGCCATCGGTGTATGCGCCCTGTCTTTTGCATCTTGCGATCCTTTTGTGCCTGAACCCAATCCCAGCGTGTCATACAACAACGGCGTTTGGATGATCAACGAAGGTGGTTTTGGACAAAACAATGGTTCTATCACGGTTTACTCAAGTGGAGTGCGCTATGCTGATCCTTTCTTTGATGCGAACGGAGCGCCAGCAGGAGATATTTTGCAGCGCGTGATAAGAGAGGGTAATTTATATGTAGCGGTCAACAACGGCGGCAACAAGGTGGTTGTTGGTGATGCTTCCAGTTTGAAAGTAAAGTATGAAATAACCGCATTGGATTATCCCCGAGATGTAGCAATAAACGGCGATTTCTTGTACATCGCACAAGGTGCAATGGGTGGTAAAGTAGGGAAGTATAATTTAAGCAATGGCGCATGGGTAGCGGATGTAACAGTGGGCAATGGACCGGAGCGTATGCTTATCGTGAACAACCAACTGTGGGTGGCCAACAGTGGCGGATGGTTGACAGACAATACCATTTCGGTGGTTGACCTCAATACATTTCAAGTTGAATCCACTTTGTACACCGGAGATCGTCCAACGGATCTTGTATGGGAGGAGCAGTCGGGAAGAGTTTTTGTTCTAGGCATGGGTGAAACTTTGTACGATGCCAACTGGAACGTTTCTGGTCACACCATCGCGACGTTGACTGGCTTCGAAAGTGACTTGTCGTCGTTTGGACAAATCCAAGTTGGCCTAGAGGGTGATCATCCCAAATACATGGATGTCATCAATGGTGAGATATTGATCGTCAATGGTGGTGTTGACGCATATACCAACACAAGCGAATTGATCTGCGACGATTGTATCAATGGCAACTATAATTCGGTTGACGCAGATGCAGCAGGTAATATTTGGTTAACCTCCGTTCCAGATTACGTCTCCAATTCTTCTGTTTTTAAATACAATTGGAGTACGAGGACATTAAAGGGAAATTATCAAGGAGGCATTGCCACGCATTCGGTAATCGTTCCTTGATCAGATAACACGTTGCTGAAGCCTGCTTTTTCTTTGGAGAAAGCAGGCTTTTGTGATTATATTTGCACGAATTTATTTATAACGTAAATTCAACGGCATGTCCAATTTTTCTAATAAAATCGTCGGTGAAGGTTTAACCTATGACGATGTTCTTTTGATTCCTGCGTTTTCTCAAATTCTTCCTCGCGAAGTGTCAACGCATTCCAAGTTTTCCAAGAATATTTCTCTTTACGCTCCGGTTGTTAGTGCAGCCATGGATACCGTAACGGAATCAGAAATGGCCATTGCTATGGCTCGACAAGGTGGAATTGGGGTCATTCACAAGAACATGACCATAGCAGCGCAAGCAGCACAGGTGCGCAAAGTAAAACGTTCCGAAAGCGGGATGATTCAAGATCCAATCACTTTGCTTCAAGACGCTACGGTGGGAGATGCTTGGGCCATGATGTCGGAGTATAAAATTGGCGGAATTCCAGTTGTGGATGCGGATGGGAAATTGGTAGGTATTGTAACCAACCGTGATTTGCGTTTTGAGAAAAACAACACACGTCCAATTGCTGAAGTGATGACCAAAGCGGGTATTGTTACAACAGACAAACCCAAGGATCTAAAGGCTGCTGAATCTATTTTGCAAGAAAAGAAAATTGAGAAGTTGCCGGTCGTAGACGACTCAGGAAAACTTCTTGGTTTGATCACGTATAAGGATATTTTAAAATTGAAGCAATTCCCAAACGCTTGTAAAGATAGCTTGGGACGTTTGCGTTGCGCCGCGGCTGTTGGTGTTACGCACGATACAATGGATCGTGTTGACGCTTTGGTAAAGGCAGGTGTTGACGCTGTTGTCATTGATACCGCTCATGGACATTCGTTCGGAGTTATCGAAACGTTGAAGAAAGTGAAAGCCACTTATGGTGAAAAGATTGATATCGTAGTTGGAAACATCGCAACAGGTGCTGCTGCCAAGGCTTTGGTAGAAGCTGGCGCTGATGCTGTGAAAGTGGGGATTGGTCCAGGTTCTATTTGTACTACCCGAGTGATTGCAGGGGTGGGCGTACCTCAATTAACGGCCGTCATGAATGTTGCTGAGGCATTGGAAGGAACAGATGTTCCAATCATAGCAGATGGTGGTATTCGTTTTACCGGAGATATTCCCAAGGCTTTGGCTGCGGGTGCATGGACCATCATGGTAGGATCGATGTTAGCAGGAACAGAGGAGTCTCCAGGAGAGACTATCATTTACGAAGGAAGAAGATTTAAGAGTTATAGAGGAATGGGATCATTGGAAGCCATGCAGCATGGTTCAAAGGATCGTTATTTCCAAGATGCAGAAGATGACATCAAGAAGTTGGTTCCTGAAGGAATTTCGGGTCGTGTTCCTTTCAAAGGAAGCGTTCAAGAAGTAATGTACCAAGTTATTGGTGGATTGCGCGCAGGAATGGGATATTGCGGAGCCAAAGATTTGGAGGCGTTAAAGGCTGCTCAATTTGTAAGAATCACCCATTCTGGAATCAAGGAGAGTCATCCACACGATATTTACATCACAAGAGAAGCACCCAATTACAGCATCAAATAATATGGAATTGCTAGACGGAATTTTGATTTCAAAGACAATCAAAGCTGAATTGTCCGAGAAGGTTTTGATTCGAAAGAGTCAAGGCAAAAAGGTTCCGCACCTTGCAGCCATTATTGTGGGTTCAGACGGGGCGAGCATGACTTATGTTTCAAGTAAGGTTAAGTCGTGTCAAGAAATTGGATATGAATCTACTTTGATTCAATTGCCCGAAGAGACAACTGAGAGTGAAGTTTTGGAGCACATAGCCAAGTTGAATGGTAATCCTGAAATAGATGGTTACATCATTCAGTTGCCTTTGCCCAAGCACATTGATGAGCATGTTGTATTGCAAGCAGTCGATTATAAAAAGGATGTCGACGGTTTTCATCCTGAAAATGTGGGTCGCATGGCTTTGGGGTTGCCTTGCTTTCTGCCAGCGACGCCGGCCGGAATTATGGAATTGTTGAAGCGATACAAGATCCAAACTTTAGGAAAGAACTGTGTCGTTGTGGGTCGTTCCCACATTGTTGGAATGCCAATGGGTTTGTTGATGCAACGCAACAGCGACCCCGGAAATGCAACAGTAACCGTTGTACATTCGAGGACACAAAACATTCAAGAGATATGTGCGCAAGCGGATATTTTGATTGTCGCCATTGGTAAACCATATTTTATAACAGCAGATATGGTAAAGCCAGGAGCTGTTGTCATTGATGTTGGGATAACCCGTGTTCCGGATGATTCTAAAAAATCTGGATTTAAATTGGCAGGAGATGTGGACTTTGAGCAGGTTTCCTCCAAAGCAAGTTTTATTACTCCTGTTCCCGGAGGTGTTGGTCCAATGACCATCGCTTCTTTGTTGATGAATACATTTATTGCAGCCGAAAGAAAAGACGCATGAAAACAAGATTGATAGTATTGTGGGCACTCGTGATGGTGCCTTTTATTTTTATAGGGCAGACGCCTAATCAAGGCAAGCCTTTGCCTGTTCCCGAGATGGAAGCTGTTGCTAGGCCGCTTTCTCCCATACGCTTGGTAACGGGTGTGAATGAAATTGAGTTGGCTGATTATTACATCAAACCAGGTTTGATTAAAGCTGTGACCTTGGATGGAAGGCCGGTTACTAAAAAAGGAGATAAGCTTTTTATCAATGCGCCGATCCTAAACACCATTGCAGTATTGGAGTTGAATTTGGGAAATGAAATGATTGCCATTCCTGTTTTTAATTCAGAAACGAAGAAAACTGTTTTGACTTATAAAGCTACTTCCAATAAGGTAAGTAAAGTAGAGGTGGCTAGCTCATTGAATGGATGGAATAGAAAGGCATCTCCCATGGTCAAGGGCAAAAATGGTGAGTGGTCCATTGAGTTTGTTGTGGCCGATGGTGAATATCCTTATCGCATTTGGGAAGATGATGTAGAGGGAATGGATGCCAATAACAAATTGACACGTGATAATGGATTAGGCGGAAAGAATAATATCTGGGTGGTTGGTCAACCCAACATTCAATCCGGAAAAATAAGAACGGGTTTTGTTGAAGGGAACAGCGTCCATGTTCAAGTAGAAGGAAATGTAGAAGAGTTGGTTGCTTTCTATAACAATGAGTTGATTTATCGTACCCAAGTAAAAGATCAGAAGGCAGTTATTCCCATCTTAAAGAATCAAGATGGATGGTTACGCGTTTATGGTCATGGAAAGGGCAAGCGTACCAACGACCTTTTGGTGCCTGTATTGAAGGGAAGCCCATTGTTGTCTGCACGGTCATTGCCTCGTCAAGACGCACACGCACAAATCATGTACTTCATGATGGTTGACAGATTTGTAGATGGTAAAAAGGAAAATAATTTCCCTACCAATGATCCAGATATTCAGCCCAAAGCCAATACCATGGGTGGTGATTTGATGGGAATTACCCAAACGGTGGACAAAAATTACTTTAGACAATTGGGGGTAAATACCCTTTGGATTTCACCGATTTGCCAGAATGTTGAAGGAGCTTGGGGATTGTGGGACAAAGGAACAAGAAGTAAGTTTTCTGCATACCACGGCTATTGGCCATTGGCTTTGACCAAGGTAGACAGACGTTTTGGAACTTCTGCCGAGCTTGATACACTAATCGACCACGTGCACGAACGTGACATGAATATCATTGTTGATTACGTTGCACATCATGTGCACCAAGATCATCCATTAATCAAGAGTAAAAAGGGCTGGACAACACCATTGTACCTCCCTGATGGCACAATGAATACAGAGAAGTGGGACGAACATCGATTGACTACTTGGTTTGATACATTCTTACCCACATTTGATTTTTCCAATCCTCTTGTTGTCAATGCGATGACAGACACCGCTATGTTTTGGTTGAAGAATTATGAGATCGATGGATTCAGACATGATGCCACCAAACACATCAACAATGAGTTTTGGCGCACGTTGACGTACAAGACAAAAACGCAGTTTCCGAACCGATCATTGTATCAAATTGGCGAGACCTACGGAAGCCCCGAGTTGATTCAAAGCTATATCGGCAGTGGTATGTTAGACGCACAATTTGATTTCAATTTGTACGATGCCATGGTTGATGCATTTGCTAAGGAAACAACAACTTTTGAGAATTTGGAAAAAGTAACCAAAGAGTCGCTGAGATATTATGGATCCCACCATTTGATGGGCAATATTACCGGCAACCAAGACCGTGCGCGTTTTATTTCTTATGCAGATGGAAGTATTGCATTTGATGAAGATGCCAAGTTAGCGGGATGGACCAGAGACATTCAAGTCAAAGGCAATTCAGGATACAGAAAGATGGAGCAGTTGATGGCATTCATCATGACTACACCGGGAGTGCCTTGCATATACTATGGCGATGAAATTGGAATGCCAGGGGGCAATGATCCAGACAATCGACGCATGATGACCTTTGATCAGTTGAATGTTGATCAACGAAAGTTGAAGGCCAGTGTGAGCAAACTCGCTCAATTGAGAAATAAGAACATGGCCTTGATTTATGGAGATTTGGAATTCATCAAGAATGACGGACAAATAATGGCGTATACACGTCAGTATTTTGGCGAAGTGGTTTTGGTTGTTTTTGATAAAAAGGACAAAAGTCACCGCGATTCGACATGGATTGAGATTCCCGCACCAGGACTTTGGCAGAATAAATTCTTCAAAGGAGAAATGGGGTCGCTTTGGAAACTTGAGAATGGGAAATGGTATGTTTTGTTAAGCGGAAAGGGTTATGATGTTTTCACCAATGTCAACTCAAGAGAATATGAGCGATTGAAACAGAAGGTGGAGTCCAAGAACAATCGCCCCGTTAAGGATGCCGATAGCAAAGGAGAGAAGAAGGACATTCCTGCCAAACCGGAGAAAAGAAAACGACCATGAACGGTCAATTGGCTGGAAATAGATTGAAAGACATTTACCAATGGGCAGAAAGTAAGCTGAGCCATTGGGAGGAACGCGAGCGAAAGACTTCTATCAAATGGATGTTCGGTTCACTGCTTGCCATCGATGCCACGGAATTGATGGTCAATCCCAGTCGTACATTTTCTGAGTCAGAAATATTGAAGGTTCATTTCGCGATCAAACGTTTGCTGAACAATGAACCTTTACAGTATGTCTTGAATGAATCTTATTTCATGGGCAGGTTGTTTAAGTTGGAGCAATCTGTTTTGATACCACGACCAGAAACAGAAGAGATTGTTCAATCGGTCTTACCGCTTATTCGAGAACAAGATATTGTATTGGATTTGGGTACAGGTTCAGGTTGCATAGCGATTACAGTTGCACTTGAGTCCAATGTGCAAGTGATTGGTGTGGATTTATCTGAACAGGCCCTTGTTGTAGCCAAGGACAATGCAAGTCGACTTGGGGCCAATGTGGATTGGATTTGCAGAGACATGCGAGATGTCGCGGACTTGATCCCTTCAGCTTCTGTTGTCATCAGCAATCCGCCATACGTATTGGAGCGTGATAAGGGTGAAATGCAAGCCCATGTGTTGGAGCATGAGCCGCATATGGCATTGTTTGTGCCGAATGAAGATCCTTTGTTGTTCTACCGTTCAATTGTTAATCAGGTAAAAAGTCACGGGCCATTGTGTAGAATGGTGGTTTTTGAAACCCATGAACGATTTGCCCACCAAGTAGCTCAATTATTTGATGATCAAGTTTGGACTATTCAAGTTCACAGCGATCTACAGAAAAAAGAAAGAATGGTCATCGCTCAAAAAAAATAATCCAATAAATTTATACCCATGATAGTTTCCCCCTCAGTACTTTCCGCTGACTTTGCAAATCTTCAGCGAGATGTCGAAATGTTGAATGAATCGCAAGCGCAGTGGATTCACATTGATGTGATGGACGGTGTTTTTGTTCCCAATATCTCTTTTGGTATTCCCGTTACAGCAGCAATCGCCAAGCATGCGAAAAAAGTAATGGACGTGCATTTGATGATTGTCAATCCTGATGCATACATCGAGGAGTTTAAAAATGCTGGTGCAGAATATCTAACTGTCCATTACGAAGCTTGCACGCATTTGCATCGCACCGTGCAAAATATACATAGCCACGGAATGAAAGCTGGAGTAGCTTTGAATCCCCATACACCGGTTCATTTGTTGAAGGACATTTTGGGGGAGTTGGATTTGGTTTTGATTATGTCGGTCAACCCTGGATTTGGAGGTCAAAAGTTCATTGAAAGAACGTATGATAAAATCAAGGAACTAAAGGCCATGATTGTTGCTGGTGGATATTCCACACTCATAGAAGTGGATGGCGGAGTTAATGCAGACAATGCATTACTTTTGAAGGAAGCCGGTGCCGATGCACTGGTTGCGGGAAATTTTGTATTTAAACACAGTAATCCGATGGAGGCCATCGAGATGATAAAGAATAGTTGATTATGGCAAAGAAGAAGTTAGAAGAGACTTTTGGTACTTATAAATTTCGCGTTATCGTTGATACCGAAGAAGATGTTTTTCGTGATATTGAAATGCCAACCTCGGCTACGTTTTCAGAGTTGCATCGTTCTATTTTGGAACACTTCAATTTTGAAGATGGTGAGATGGCTAGTTTTTATCTGAGCAACGAAGAGTGGGAAAAGGGATTGGAGATTCCTTTGATGGACATGGGCGATGGTATTGTCAGCATGGACAATGCAGTGCTTCACGAGATGGTTCATCAAGTTGGAGATAAAATTTTGTATGTGTATGATTTCCTGCGCATGTGGATTTTTTATGTGGAATTGGTTGAAGTAGGTGAATCATTGGCTGAGAGAAACTATCCGTTTTTGGCGTTGTCATTTGGCGAAGCACCGGATCAAGATTCCAAAGAGATGGATGCCATGTTTGAAGGGAATGGAGTAGATGAAGATTTTGAATCAACTGAAGATGGAGAAGCCGAAGATGAAGATGAATTTGGATTTGGAGACGATGAAAATTTTGATTCCAATGAATTTGATGGGTATTATGACGAACGTTAAAATTGTCTTGGCATTATTCACTTCTTTTTTGCTGGCTTCATGCTCAGAACAGGGGGAAGGCAAGGTGAGTTCAGACATGATTCATTTTGCGGCTACAGCATCTGAAGATCCTGAGGAGTACAAAGGCCCGCAAATTCAATTCGATTCAAGTACGTTTGATTTTGGCATTTTAGCAGTTGGTCAATCCGTCAAACATACATTTCATTTTTTGAATGCAGGGAAATCAGATTTGATAATCACGGAAGTTCATCCCTCATGCGGATGCACAGCGCTGACAGATTGGCCAAAGGAGCCCATTGCGCCGGGAGCGTCTGGATCTATTTCTATTGAATACAAGGCGTCAGCAGAAACAGGTGATGTAAGCAAGTCCATTGCGATAGCCACCAATGCCGAGCCCAAAGATTACAAATTGTATGTCAAGGGAAAAGTAGTAGGTGTAGGTGTAAAGCCTGATGAGGCCAAGGGAAAAATGCACATGCAACGAACACGATAATGCATTAGATTTGTCGAGATAATTAAAACTAAAAGAAATGGTATTTTTACAACAGCAGTCAGGTGGTGGATTGGGAACATTAATCATGTTCGGTGGGATGTTTGTGATCATGTATTTTTTCATGATTCGTCCACAAATGAAGAAACAAAAAGAAGCGAAGAAATTTCAAGAAGCTTTGGAAGTTGGAGATAAAGTGATGACCCTTGGTGGAATTCATGGTAAGATCGTTGAAGTAGGAGAGACAGATGTCGTGATGGCTATCGATCAAGGTAGAATGCGTGTAGAGAAGGCCGGTATTAGTCCCAACAAGCAAGTAGAAACAGAAACCAAATAACAAGGGCTTAGGCCCTTTTTTTTATGCAAGAATTATTACATCAATGGCTACATGAATTTTGGGTGTATTTGCCCAAACTCATTGGAGCAATCGCTTTTTTAATTATCGGCTGGTACATCATCGGCAGAACCTTACGCCTTTTAGAAGCAACGATGTTGCGCCGTGCCTTGGATCCCAACTTAAGTACTTTTTTCAAGAGCTTCGCAAACATTGGATTGAAGGTTTTTGTTTTGATTACGGCTGCAGGCCTTGCAGGCTTTGAGATTACAAGCTTGGTTACACTTCTGGGAGCCGCGGGATTGGCCATCGGTTTATCACTGCAAGGTGAATTGCAAAATTTTGCAGGAGGCGTGATGATTTTGCTATTCAAGCCCTTCAAGGTAGATGATTATATCATGGTAGGCGATTCCAAAGGTCGAGTGAGAGAAATACAAATTCTAAATACTCAATTGGTTACAGAAAAGGGCGAGGCCATAATCATCCCAAATAGAAATCTCACCAATGAAGTAATTGTCAATTATTCCAATTTATCCATCATTCGTTTGGAATTGCAAATGACCGTTCCCCAATCGGAGTTTCAAAATGGCGATATGGAGGAAAAATGTTTGGAATTGATGAAGACCCTGCGGGGCAATAGTGATGCGGCGAATCCTGAATTTTTGGTGACGAATTGTGATGATATTGATCAAACCGTGTCTTTTGAGTTTTCTTTTGATGTAGAAAGAAAACACCGCGATGAGTTGCGTTCTGCTTGGTGGAAGTTATGGCTGAAGCACAAAGTTTAGTTTTTACACAAACAGTGAACAACACTTGATGAAGCTGTCTGTTTCATCTAATTTTGTCAAAACCTTATCACATGTCTAAATCAATTGTCGAACTGCAACAAATTTCTTCGCAAGTTCGCCGTGACATCGTTCGCATGGTACATGCGGTCAATAGCGGCCATCCAGGAGGGAGTTTGGGTTGTGCAGATCTATTTGTTTCCCTTTATTTCAACCACATGCAGCATGATCCCAAGAACTGGGACATGAATGGCAGCAATCAAGATTTGTTCTTTCTTTCCAACGGACATATATCTCCGGTATGGTACAGTGCATTGGCACGTTCGGGTTATTTCCCTGTAGCTGAATTGGCTACTTTCAGAAAATTAAACACGCGTTTGCAAGGGCATCCAACTACCCATGAACATTTGGAAGGTATTCGTATTGCCAGTGGTTCATTGGGTCAGGGCTTGTCCGCAGCAATTGGTGCGGCATCTGCCAAGAAGTTGAACCATGATGATAAATTGGTTTACGTTCTTCAAGGTGATGGAGAGTTACAAGAAGGCCAAGTTTGGGAAGCGGCGATGTATGCTGCTCACAACAAGGTGGACAACGTCATTGCTTTTGTTGATTACAATGGTCAGCAGATAGACGGTTCAACAGATCAGGTTTTGTCTCTGGGTAATCTCCGCGCCAAATGGGAAGCATTTGGTTGGATGGTTTTGTCAACCGATGGAAATGATATGACGGCTTTAAATGCAACGATTGAAGAAGCAAAAAGCAAGTCTCGAAATGGTCAACCCATTATGGTGTTGATGACAACATCCATGGGTAAAGGTGTCGACTTCATGGAAGGAACACACAAGTGGCACGGCGTTGCACCCAACGATGAAGAGTTGGCTCGTGCATTGTCACAATTGGAAGAAACTTTAGGGGATTATTAATCGGAGAAATCATGTTAGAATTTGAATTGTCACCGGCCAATGATACACGCTCTGGTTTTGGAGCGGGTTTGTTGGAAGCAGGTAAAAATAATAGTGAAGTAGTTGCGCTTTGTGCAGACTTGACGGGCTCATTGAAAATGGATGCTTTTCAAAAAGCATTTCCAGAAAGATTTTTCCAAATGGGAATCGCGGAAGCCAACATGATGGGGGTAGCCGCTGGTTTGACCATTGGTGGGAAGATTCCTTTCACAGGTACTTTCGCCAACTTCAGTACGGGTCGTGTTTATGACCAAATTCGTCAAAGCATTGCGTATTCTCACAAGAACGTGAAGATTTGCGCTTCGCATGCGGGATTGACTTTGGGTGAAGATGGTGCAACACACCAAATACTAGAGGATATCGGAATGATGTCCATGCTTCCAGGCATGACCGTAATTAATCCTTGTGATTACAATCAAACCAAGGCGGCTACAATCGCCATTGCTGAAATGAATGGTCCAGTGTATCTGCGTTTTGGACGTCCCAAAGTGACCAACTTTACGGCGCCTGATCACAAATTTGAAATTGGTAAAGCATGGCACATTCATGAGGGAAATCAAATCACCATCATTGCGACAGGTCATTTGGTTTGGCCAGCAGTGGAAGCTGCACGTCAACTAGAAGCAGAAGGTATCTCTGTAGATTTGATCAATATCCACACCATTAAGCCTTTGGATGAAGAAGCTGTGATTCGCAGTGCCAAGAAGACCGGTAAGGTGATTACTTGCGAAGAGCACAACATCATTGGAGGTTTGGGAAGTCGTGTTGCTCAAACATTGGCACAACACCATCCTTGTCCCATTCATTTTATCGGTGTGAAGGATTCATTTGGTGAAAGCGGAACGCCAGATCAATTGATGACCAAGTATGGCTTGGATAACAAGAGCATCTACAACGCAGCAAAAGCGATGTTGTAATATAAGTTTTTCAAAGAAAAAGGAGGCCTAGCCTCCTTTTTTTATGCACCTAATATTTGATGGACATTTTTTGAAATGTTGGAGGCAATGAGATCGACAGGGATGTCATTGGAGTCGTTACCAAACGGATCTTCAATTTCTTCGGCAATCACCTCAAGGCTGGCAAGGGCATAAAAGACAATACAGGAAAGCCCAATACACAGCCAATGCAGTTGTATCGCATAACCAAAGGGCAGGGTCATCACATAGAAGAAAATGAATTTCTTAACGAACACATTGTAAGAAAATGGAATGGGTGTATTGCGAATGCGTTCACATCCTCCGCAGATATTTTGAAATTCACTTATTTCATTTTGAACACTGAGCAACTGATGTGCAGACATGACCCCTTCACGTTCCAATTGGTAAATTTTCAGGGTCAACAAAGAAGAGACTTGATTGGGAATGTGGTGCTGTGTATCCACGGAATGAAAGTCTTCGTCCAATTCCAATTCCATTTCAGCAGAACGCAGATGTTGTTTTAATGAATGTGCATAAAGAGCAATACCCTTGCTGAAGTATTTTCTATTCGCAACGTCTTGCTTGTCGAGTATAGCGTTGAGTTTGATGCTCAAGGTTCGGGTATTGTTGGTTAATGCCCCCCATAGTTTTCGGCCTTCCCACCAACGATCATAAGCCGTGTTCGTTCGGAATACCAAAAGGAGTGAAAGGACAAATCCCAACAAGGTTTGCACGGATGTAAGATTTTTGACGAATGGGTCGTTTTGCCAATGCCACCATTCATATTCCAAATAAATGACCAGCCAGGTATAGGCGCCAATCAAGATCATCATGGGGATGAGCTTTTTGAAAGTCTCTGTTTTGTGAACTTTGAAAATAAATGTGAACCAATCTTTAGGGTGGTAGATATGCATGCAGCAAATTTATGACCTTTGTAAAGTGAAAGAAGCATTGCGCATATTAAAAGATGTTTGGGGCTATGATCAATTCCGATCTCCCCAAGATCAAATTGTGCAATCTGTGATTGATGGTAAAGATGTTTTGGCGCTTTTGCCAACAGGTGGAGGCAAGTCATTGTGTTATCAAGTTCCTACTTTGGTCGTGAAGGGTTTGTGTATTGTCATCTCTCCATTGACGGCGTTAATGGAGGATCAAGTTCAAGATTTGCGCTCACGTGGAATCAAAGCTTTCTTGGTTACGTCCTATCAAAAGAAAAAAGAAGTTGATTACATACTGAATGAATGTGTCTTTGGAGATGTTCGTTTTTTATATGTTTCTCCGGAGCGGTTAAAGAATGATTTATTCATCGCGCGATTGAAGGACATGAAACCTACGCTCATAGCAATAGACGAGGCGCATTGCATTGCGCAGTGGGGACATGACTTTAGACCCGCCTATTTGGAGATTGCGCAATTGCGGACATATCATCCCCAAGTTCCGTTTTTGGCATTAACAGCAACAGCTACGGAAAAGGTTCAAACGGAGATAACGGCGTCATTGCAGTTAAAGAATCCTGCCCGTTGGGCAGGCAATTGGTTGCGTCCCAATTTGGCTTATGGTGTGAAGAAGACCGAAGATAAAATGGGTCAGCTGTTACTTTGGCTCGGTCAAGTGAAAGGTTCAGCCATTGTATATGCAGGTACCCGCGGTAGAGTAGAGGAAATAGCCAAGGCTTTGCAATCAATGAAAATTTCAGCTCATGCGTTTCATGCTGGAATTGCGCCACTCAAGAAAAAGCAAATCATGCAAGAATGGTTGGACAACCAAGTTCGAATCATGGTTGCGACCAATGCTTTTGGAATGGGAATCAATAAACCGGATGTTCAAATGGTCGTGCATTGGGATATTCCCAATTCTCCAGAGGCGTATGTGCAGGAAGCTGGAAGAGCGGGTAGGGCTGGACAAAAGGCCTATGGATTGCTCATGGTGGGTCCTTTGGAAAAAGAAGAGGGCATTGAACAAATCATGTTGCACTATCCATCCAGAGAGGATATTTTGCGGGTGTATAATTGTGTTGCTGATGCCATGCAAATGGCCATTGGCAGCGGTGAATGGCAGACCATTGATTTGAGATTGAGTGAGTGGAGTGAAAGGTTGAAGGTTAACACCCGCGTCTTTTTCCATGCGCTACAACTGTTGGAGCGAGCAGGGTATATACGTTTGAATGAGGCAGCTTACCAGCGCACAAAAATTCAATATCTATTTTCACATCAACAACTTTTGGCCATGCAACGCATGGGCAATGCAGAAGCCAAACTAATTGATGTGCTATTGCGGATGTATGGAGTCAACCACGATGGTGTTATTCTTATCAATGAATTTGAAGTTGCAAAAGCGCTGCGCACCAGTGTTGATTATATCGAGCAAATGTTACGCAATTTGGATGGTCGGAAAGTTTTGGTGTACAATCCCCAATTGCAGCAGCCTTCTGTTACGTTGACGATATCGCGGGTTCATCCTTCCTCGTTGGTTATTTCAAAGTCCGTGTTGGAAGATCGAAAAGCCAAAGAACTGAAACTATGGGAAGCCATTTGGAACTATGCAGATGGCGGAGGATGCCGATCACAAATGTTGGCGGAGTATTTCAATGAGATTGTACCCGAGTCATGTGGTATATGTGATCGTTGTGTCCAATTGCAACGTCAACAAGTTGTCCAAGATTGGCAACAATCATTGAATGATGCGTTGGCAAAGTCATCCATGTCTTGGGAGGATTGCATTGATTATTGCAGAGAAGTAAGTAAAAATCAGGTGGTAGAATTTATCCGAATTCAACTCGATTTGGGATTGTGGGTGGAAAATGATGGGGTAATCTCCGCAAAACATTAATTTTTTGCGTAGTACCCCCTAAAAAATAGGGGGTGTCTTTGAAAAAAGCCAACTTTTTTTCTTGGTGCTTCTTTTGGGGATATATATTTGCAAAAAAAATATCCATTATGAGCATGACTCGTTTTCAGGCATTGGCTGAGTTGAATACCCGCCAGCCCGCAGAAGTGAAGGCCCCAAGCACAAAGATTTCAGATTACTTCGGAGCCAATGTGTTTTCACCATTTAGAATGCGTGAATACCTCACAGATGATGTGTATGAGAAATTAATGGAATGCATCAACTTGGGAGCACGCATCGATCGTTCATTGGCGGATCATGTTGCTTCAGCCATGAAAGAGTGGGCCATGAGCAAAGGTGCAACGCACTACACGCACTGGTTCCAACCTTTGACCGGTGCTACGGCCGAGAAACATGATAGTTTCTTCAAGCCTTTGGGAGATGGACGTGCTATTGAGAAATTTGAAGGAACCATGTTGGTTCAGCAAGAACCAGATGCTTCATCTTTCCCCAACGGAGGTATCAGAAACACATTTGAGGCTCGTGGATATACCCTTTGGGATCCTTCTTCACCAGCTTTCATTGTAGGAAATACTTTGTGTATCCCTACTATTTTCATTTCCTATACTGGTCATGCATTGGATTACAAAATGCCGATGATGAAGGCCTTGAACGTAGTTGATGCTGCTGCAACAGCAGTTTGTCAATATTTCGACAAAGATGTGGTGAAGGTGAACACCACATTGGGTTGGGAGCAAGAATATTTTTTGATTGACGAGGCTTTGTTTTTGGCACGTCCAGACATTGCAATGACCGGTCGCGCTTTGTTTGGCGCACGTCCGGCCAAAGGTCAGCAATTGGAGGATCATTATTTTGGATCGATTCCCGATCGTGCGATGGCTTTTATGCAAGACTTTGAGCAAGAGTCGCATTTGTTGGGAATACCAGTAACTACGCGTCACAATGAAGTTGCACCCAATCAGTTTGAGGTTGCTCCTATGTTCGAAGAAGCCAATTTGGCCAACGACCACAACCAATTGTTGATGGACTTGTTGAACAAAGTAGCACGTAAACACCAGTTCAGAGTGTTGCTACACGAAAAACCTTTCGAAGGGGTGAATGGTAGCGGAAAGCACAACAACTGGGCATTGAGCACCAACACAGGAGTGAATTTGTTGAAGCCAGGCAAGAATCCAAAAAGCAATTTGCAATTCTTGACCTTCTTTGTAAATACTGTAGCAGCGATTTACGAAAACGCCGATATCCTAAGAGCAAGTATTGCTACCGTAGGAAACGACCACCGCTTGGGTGCTAACGAAGCCCCTCCCGCGATCATGAGTTGTTTCTTGGGTGATCAATTGTCAGCCATGTTGGATGATTTGGAAAAGAACATCAAGGCTGGTAAGATGACCCCCC
>JACCDW010304946.1_pt1 | contig 20942 bp, 24 predicted proteins | sample 7449781 | NCBI WGS metagenome assembly JACCDW01 (sample SAMN15323449, study PRJNA562643) | freshwater metagenome | isolation source: river surface water | place: USA:Blue River Watershed | collected 2017-08-18
AGAAGTGTGAGATGTTGCAGATGTTGAAAATGACGGATGTGATGTATCGCATCATGTATGATGATGATTTGGATTGGGATTATGATAGTGTACCTGTGGAGTTCCGAAAGCTCGCCTGGTGAGGGAACCTACGGTTCCCCTCAGACCCCTCCCTTTTAATTAAATCCATGGCCTGCGGCCAAGGATTTATGAAAGGATGCCAAAGATAATCAGTATGTCTCCTAAAAAAATATTTAATAAATGTTTTTTTTGGAATGATTGAATGTTACATTTATTCCATACGTTCTAGCATAACAGACATATTTGCGTTGGGAACTGGGTACCTATGGGTTTCCATTGAACAGATTGGTGATGAAGCGAATACTTTAATAACTCCATCGTAATCCGGCACCCATTCTAGAGACGTCGTTTTATCAATATCGCAAATCCACAGTTCCACAGCATCCCTTTGCCTACGATTAGTATCAGCAAGACAAATTGCAATTCCATCTTCATAGAGGTTAACACGATATTTATGGGTCTTGATGGGTTCAGATGATTTGGCGCAGGGAAACTTGACTGTTCCCATGTAGGACTTGCGATTTGTGACTTCATTCACATACAGTAGATAACTTACAAGGTCCTCGTCAATGTCCTCATCATATGGACCCTTACTCAGAATTCCAAACCAGACATCTACGCCAAACGTGAGGTCCCCAAAATCTTCTGGGAATGCTTTGGTTATAGAAGAGAAAAGAGCTTCGCGCCATTGACCTGACTTCGGCTCTTCCTGCAAAACAAACTTGCAGGGATAAAATACATTCACCTCATGGGTGAAATTCACGGTACAACTGATTTGAACGGGCATTGTTGGAATGGATGGGATTGGATGGGATTAGATGGGATTGGTTATGGCACACTGGCAAGATTGGCTGACAAACCGGTTCTCAATTTTTTACGACACAACCTTGTGCAAAAATGACCAGTAACAACCAACATAACCAACATTACCAACACAATGACTCCGTGGCCCGCTGACCTTCCGCGTATTCTGAAAACGGCCTGGTGTGCCAGAACATTCATGGGACATTACCTTACCAACTATCCAGGCGCTTGGATTCTAGAGATGAAACCTTATACACTTGAACGGTCCCCTCCAATTCATAACGTGGAACATGTGTATCACCGGCTCCACATGTGCAAACCCTTTCCAGTCATAACGGCAACTCTTACACAGGATGAGCCGCGTTTGACTGCAAAACTCAACATAACCGGTAAAACCCACGGTATAGTGGAATTTCAGGATAACGGTGGATTTTATTTGTTGGAACTTCATGAACTCGGTAAGAAAAACCCCATTCAGGAATACAATCAGAGGCCTGAGGATTTAGAGGGACCGTTGTTGGATATCTGGAATCGGTTGATAACTACGAATGCTGTGTAATGTGAAGATCAGACTCACCAATGATTTCTTCGGCCTCTGCCGGTGGTTCCGGTAAGCACCTTCGCAAATCAATATAAATTCGGTTATGTGAATATACGAATGTGAAGCTCAGCATATCAATGCACTTATCGTGGCACAATTGATCCCTTATATCATTTAAGATATCCTTAACATCATACATATTCGTTGTGAAGGTCTCATTTAGTTTGAAATCAAGCGAATATTCGCCCGTTTCAAGCGAAGGAATTTTTTCAAGAAGAAAGGCTTTCAGGGAAGATTCAGTAAGTTTGTTGGACATCTTGGTTTTTGCCTGAATTCCCAACAGTCCCTGGAATGGAATGGAATGGAATGGAAATTTGTGTTGCCACGCTGACTGGACTGGGGGTAAAACCGGCCGTCAATTTTTTCCACCGATTTTTTCGGGGGAATGGAACCTCAATTTTTCAATGAATATATTAGCTGTCTTACTTACAAAATGACCCGAAGGATTTTTGACCAGCGGTAATGTATTTCAGAAAGGATACCTGTTTTGGTACATCACGTGGCAAGGGTTTCCACATACGCCTTGCGAATCCTTCCACATCTGCTGCAATTCGCTGGAAGAGCCCCTCTGTTGCAGCACGTTGAGCAGTCCCCTCGGCTTCCTCAGACTCTGCAAACCAGCCACGGACATTTCGTTCACTCCGATGCCACCAGATCGCTTCCTGAATATCCCGCTCCGAAACCCCGTATTTTGCGGCGAGTTCTGTGCGCATGCGCGTGCAAACATGGAAATCCACGGCCTCCAACAATCCCTCCTCCCCTATCCGAAATGGCGCAGACGCTGCTTGCGAAGAAAGAGAGGGAGGGGACTGTGTTGGAAGTCTGGACCACGCCGCGGCATCCCTGCCTTTCCATGTACGCGCTAACTCGCGCAGCCACGCCATATCACCCGTCATACCACCCCAGCCTGCCCGCAACCATATACTGAAAAGGGCCACATGGCCCTCCACGGCCTCGGGTGCAAGCGGCTCCTCCGTTTTTCGCAGGTTGTCGCGCCATGGCGAACAGGCGGGGTCAGCCACAAAGGCCACGTCCGCCAGGAGTTGCCGGCAATCCCCACAACTTAGCGAGTACCCACGGGAATCCGCGAGCATCCACCATATCCAGCGTGGGAGAATACGCGGATGTAAGAGCGTGTCTTCCAATAGAATGATGGGAAGTCGCCGCAGTAAATCCGTTGTACAGTCGCCCTGTCGCAGCATCTGCCAAACGGTGGCCACGGCCGCCCCCACGCAGCCACGACGCACCGCCTTCTGCAAATTGGACTTAAGAAGGGGCGGTGCGAAAGAAGTGGGAGCACGAGGCGGGATGTAGGGAGCTTCGGTTTCCACTTGGGAGACCAGAATAACGCGCACCCCATTGCAGCGTACCTCGTTTTTCCAGGACGATGTCGAGGGAGGCTCCGTTTCTAACAGAACCTCCCTATCGCGATTCAAAATGAAATAGTAATGCATTGTTGGAAGTGCCGGTTTTCTATGAGAATGATGGGTCATTTTTCAATGCATGCAGATGATTGAAAATTGATTCCGTTTTATGATAGGCGAGCAAGAAACTACAGACTATCGCATATCATGACTACTGCAATGACCAACGAAAAGCTCTGTGCACTTCTCCAAACTCCTTACAAATTCTTCGTCACCTATGATGACGAAGAATATGCTTCTCTTCCAGAACGTATTGCTGCATATGCCGAGGGCGAAAAATCCGCGCTTCTTTCTTGTGAGGTACGTGCAATCGGTTTTGCATCCGGTTGCTCAGCCGAAAAGCTCAAGGTAAGCTTTGAAATAACAAGTGTTCAAGCCAACACCTATTTCGGTGCGAAACTGGAATCTGTTGGTAATTGTGTTGACGCCTTTCCCTACTGGAACCTGATTACGGAAGAGGGGGATTTGGGCGACTGCAAGGTGGCTCTGAATGACGGAGGTGTCTCGGCGTGCGGTGGGGGATACCGGACCCTTTGTGTACCTCTCGCAGTCTGGAATGCCTACAAAAACTACACGAAACCCGATACAATTCTGCAGGGCGCCGAGCGCCTTGCGAAATACTTAGCGGATATGTATGACATTGAGGTGCTTCCCGCAAAAATCGCGGAGTTCTTTGAGTAATTCCTACAAAGTCCCCCGTTCCTTTCTTATGAACATTTTTCGGTATCCCTCGTATAATTTGCGATACGCGGCATTTTCGCCCTCTTGTGGCGTTTCCTGGAGTCCCAATGCCATACGAACTTCTTGAGGATACAACTTCGCGGTACAACGATTTGCACCATACTCGGCCTCACTAAACTGCCAACAATGGCCGAATCGTTCCGTGGAATACTCCCCCATGACATCCTTGAGCCAGCCCACGAATCCTTCGCGTGAAATCTGCTGCCCATCCCCGTCGTGAAGATTACCGGCGTGTCGAAATTGAATGATATCCGTGTCTCCCATCATTGTGGCATTCATGAATGCATCGGTTTCCACGGGATGTATAACCGGTTCCTGAGTATCAGCGGGAAGGGGAATATTGGCGTTTATGTTGGTATTGCTGGTGGCTACCGGTGCTGGGAAGGCCGTATTGGGAATATTCCAACGCCGCCCTTCCCACAACTCCTCAATATCTGGATTCTCCACGAGGGGCGCATTCCACATGGCCTCTACCAGGGTTTCCAACACATTCGTCAGCTTCTTTTTGCCAATAAAACGGGGTTTATTAAATTGGAAGGCAACCTGTCGGAGGCGCTGAAATCGGTGGAATTTTTCAGGAAGACCACCACCCCCACTACGTGCAGAGCAGTCCTTGTCAAACAAGAAGGTCTTTTCGGCTTTTCCTGGAACCGGATTACGTGCCATGTCCAACTTGTAGTGGTAAAACTGCGTTCCATGACCCCATCCAATTCGATTGCAAATCGTGCACCAATGAATGGCTCCATTGGATTTGTAGCGGTCGTAGAGCGCTTTATGGTAAAATCCCGGTTGCGTGGCACAATCGTGCTTCATGTGCATACACCCCTGCGGTCTGTCCACGGTTTTGAGGCAAACGGGGCACAGTGAGTAATCATTGGCTTTGGCCGTAAGGTTGTTCGCTGCTGCGTTGTTGGACGTGGGGCGTGTTTCGGCACTCAGAATACCGTTTAGGAACTCAATATCGGCGCGTGTCCAGCCCTGCCAGAACTTTACGGTGGCTCCCAACATGGGCAGAAGTCGTTCATCATCTGTAAGATCCCGTGGCGCTTCACCGGCGCTGTTTTTCAGTTCCAGATTGGCCCCCTCCTTGATTAGGAAGTCAATGGCGGATACAATTTCGCTGTAGTAATGTGAATGAGCTTTTGTCGCCTTTACGGCTAAATGGAGCGGCGTATCACGTGTTGGATGCACCTGAGAATTCACATCCGCGCCGGCATCCACCAGTGTTTTCGCAAACCCGTACTTGTTTTTGTAGGGCAAGGGGATGAATACATAATGTAGAATGGATATGTCTTTCAGAACTTGATTGGGACTCGCCCCTGCATCCAACAGTTTCTTACAAAGTTCCTGATCCTCCGCGTAAATGGCCATTTTTAAAAGACTGTATGTGGAGCCCGAGCTTGTTCCAAGTGTGACAATATCATTCGTGTGCATACCTTTTTCCAAAAGAAGGGACAGAGGAACGAGTTCCTTATTTGCAACAAGCTTGAAGGCCACCGGTAAATCTCCAAAAGGCTCAAACTTAGAATATCCTTTGTTGGGATCCGCGCCTTTCTCTAGCAAATAGGTGATAATTTTGGATTGCTCTGAGGGCTTTCCGACGGATGCCGCGACAGAAAGGGCTGTTCGTCTCTCATTGTTTATATGATTTACATTGGCGCCTGCCTCCACAAGAAGCTTCACTGTATTCAGCATACATTTGTTGGCAATAGCATACTGCAAAACACTTGTTTTTTGTTCTGGGGATAATTCATTTGGATTTCCGCCATTTTGAAGTATTTTGGGAAGAAAATCGTGGAATTGTTGTTTGGAGGCGGCCCAAAGCGTAACACTCTCTGTTATGGCGGCTCCCTTATTCAGCAAAAACTTTACCATTTGTACATTGCCCTCATTAAGAGCTAAAAGAAGTGGTGTCGTTTTTGCTGCAGTCATTTGATTCATATTGACGCCCTTTTCAACTAAGAACTCTGCAATGGGAACATTTCCTACTTCTGCCGCAATATGTAGCGCATTTCGGCCATTGAGTATATAATCCAAGATTGCCCCTTTTTCCACTAGTTTTTGAACAAGGGGAAGATCACCCAACCGAATGGCTTCAAACAAGGCAGGAATTCCCAAATTGTACTTGTCGTTTGGATTTGCCCCGACATCCAACAAAAACATGGCGACATCCTTTCGTTTTGTTTTCATAGCATTGATGAGGGGTGTATAGCCTTGGCTTTGTTGGGTTTCCAAATCTAGTTTTCGGCCACTGGTAAGCGCTTTTTGGGCTGCGTCAATAATAGATTCATCTGTTCTGGCGGAATTGATGAGTTCGTTAAGATTGAGGGGTGGTGCTGGTGCACCAACTGCTGTTAATGGCGCTGCTGCAGAAGCATAAGCGCCTTCTCGCCATTTATTAAGAAGTTCGCCAACGTAATCTTTTTTTAATATCCTTTTATTGGTAGCATCGTCGTGAAATTTAGAATCAGAATATTTTGTAACGTAATAAAATGCATCATTGCCTGACGAATCTTTAATTGTAGGGTCTGCTCCATGTTGTAACATCAGTTCAATACGTAATTTGTATTCACTTTTAATGACCTCAAGAAAAGGAGTTGTTCCATCGCCCATTAAATTGGAATCCGCGCCTTTCTTAAGAAGTATTGGCAATATATCATTTACATTTACTATTATGTCTATGTTAGTAGTGCTTATTGGTAATCGTGATATAAACAATAATGGACTCACACCATTTTTATCGGTTGTATTTGGATTCGCCCCCACCCTCAGTAATTCCAAGATGACTTCCTTATATGTTCTTATATATATTGGAATATTTTGTGCAGAAAATGCTTGAATAACAGCTTCAAAAAGAGCCGTTGTTTCTCTTGAGCCATATTTATTTTCCTTATTTGCCCCACGAAGCAAGGCATTTCTTACACCCACGATATTTCCTCCCTTTGCGGCATTCCATAGATCCTGATTTGCATTACCGCCGCGCTGGTGTAATCTTGGGGTGCGTTTTTTGCGAGTTGGCATTCTCTATACTGATATACTATTTTTGAAAGCACGAGACGGTGGACTCGTCCTGGATTCCTTTTGGCTCTCCTTCCTTAGCTTATGGAAAGAAGGGCTGTCGGGAATTCCAACAAATCATAATCCGCTGCAGCATTGGCTTGCGGAGTGTCATGAAAAGGTGCAGCTGTTGCCGGCGAGGAGGGCAAGGAATACGAAATACCCATTCGGCACTTGACGGCCTAATTGCCGTTTGTGAATAACCGCTCATAAATTGCGGTATCCAGTTTCAAAAACAGACGGCGTTTATACTCTTCACTGGCTAGCGCACCACTCCGAAGGAGCGCGCTCAGGGGTTCCTTTTTTTCGTATTCTTTCATGCGCGCTACACATTGTGTTGAACAGACATAATACGACTCCAATTCCCATTGGGATATGTAGGAACGCGTGGACTCCTCACAGCGAGGCAGGCATTTCCCACAGACGCCCTCAGAACACAGGGCACAGGTTTGAGTCGCGGGCTTCCCGCAACCGAAGCCCGTACAGGGCGCGATGTATTCCAGACCAAGATGGTTCATAATACGTCGAATGTTGGTTTCCAGAGTCCGAATACGTTCAAGGGGTATGTTGGACATTCTGGTTTACATATGAATAGTATGGCAGTTTTAGGCGATCTCTTTTCCCAACATCCTCTCGTTACCATTTTTGAATGTCCTTGCTCCCATAAAAAAATGGTATAATTTTCTGCAACATACCACATAAAGTTTGATGCGCGTTTATTTTTCAGGGGTTATGGCGTATTCCACTTATTTTTTGGCATCAGATTTTACAGAGGCTCTGCAATCGCACAAGAATGATGTGGATTTGGAAATTCGTGAGAAAAATAGCAATTTGCCATTGGATAAATGGTACTGGTCTTACTGGTGGGTACTATTCGCGGAACATTATCCGGAATTCAAAGACGCAATTCAAAAAGGCATTTATCCTTTACCAAAATGGATAGTCCCCCATTGTGTCTCTAAAATCAGTTTAATCGCGATATACGAATGCAAAGAATATACAATTCCTATTTATGATAATCCGGATACATCAAAAGAATTTCGCGTATCGTGGCATACCGAAGAATCGGATATAGATGTCTTTTGGACTGAGTTGTGCAAACATTACGCACCTCAGGTATCCAAAACATACGCAGAATCCTTTTTGGAAGGATGGGGCATAGATAATCTGGAATGGCGGAATGAGATGTTAGAGTTCATGTTAGCACGAGAATGGTATGATTGGGTATATGTGCATTTGCATGCGGTGCTTTGGCTTGATAAGAAACTGGAGCGATTCAACGAACTGATTGCAGTTTTGAATTAGTTCCTTTTATATATACGTTCTACGAATATACCGGTTTTATATATGAATGCAAGGGCTCTTTTGGTGTAGTACACCATTGAACTTGAAACCATCGCCGATCAAATGTCCTTATTTTGAATGTCCTGCAACAATCACCATAACTTAGCCATTCACCCAAAATATTTTTTTCTTTATGTTTTTTTAAAACTTTACTACAACCGGAACAACCTTCTTCTCTTAAATAATTAAAACAGCAGTTCTCGTCGGAACAACAATTTCCCCCACACCATTCAGGATAATCCCTACAGCAGGTATATTTGATAACCGGTTCTGGTCGTAGCTTATTGAAATGATATTTTGTATGGTATCTTTGAATAAATTTACACATACGATAATAATCTCCACCTTTCACACGAACAGTTCGTCCGTTTTCAGCATCATCTAGCACTTTTTTAAATTTTAGTGATTCATAACCTAATTTCTGATGTTTTAAAATTTCGCGGCGCAAAGTTGTATGCAATTTTCGTGCAGGATAATTATTCCAGGTTGAAAAATCCCATCTGGCATCCATTCTATTGAAATAATTATTCAGCACAGTAGCTTTAGTACAATATGTCCCGTATCGCCTCAAACAGAGTGCGGGGGAACACACGCTCCAATTGGTGTGGTCCAGGCAACCAGACCTGTTCCACATCGTATCCTTTTTTTGCCAAATCCTCCACATAGGTTCGTCGCGCCTTATTCCACCAATCCAGGCTTTCGCGTCCCTCATAGTGCTCTGCAAAGTAGAAATCCATAGGAATCCGCGGGAGTGTGTTGGGAGTCAAGGAAAGTGCCAATTTATACTTGGACATAAAGTTAAATAAATCAACCTGCTCCATTTGCTCGCGATTGTGGTAATCCAGGGTACCACGCGGTTCTGCAATGGGATATTCGCCCTTTTCCAGGAGCCGCACGAGTCCGAGACCATACAATGGCGCATCTTCGCCTCCGCGAAATGCCTCATATTCCCGCCACAGGGATCCAAAAATGCCCGAATCAATAAACACTATGCGCTGAACGAGTGTTGGAAACACTGATGCAAACAGAACCGCATCCCATCCTCCCTCGCTTCCCCCAATGAGCACATAAGGCGGCAGTACTTCGTGTTTGTCCAGAACGCGTTTCATGTACTTCGCGTAGCGTTCGGTCGTCATATCTTTCTTAGATGCCACATAGAATGGATTCCGCGTTCCCGCAAATAAGTTGTTGTTAAGGAAATCCGTAGCACGCGGAATAACGATGGTTTTCGTAATTTGCGCCAGAAGAGTCTGGAAGCGGATGTCAGGAAAGGCGTGTTCTGGTGTGTAATCCGCGAGAAAGTTATTGGGCGGCGACCATTCATTCCATTCATAGGGTTGCACGGAGGAACCGGGCAAGCATACAATAGAAAAAGAACCATTATGAGTACCACGAATTCGTGGTTCAACTACATCTGCAAACTTGAGTAAGTTGGTATAATAAGGTATGCCATAGTTGCGGGCAAATTTCTTTTTGCGGGTTCCGCCACCCCTACGCTGTCGGCGTGTTCCCATTTGTTAGTGCATTCTTTTTTTTGTCAAACTCCACATGAGCGAAAAATTGAATGTTCTGACTCCTTATCCTGCATATTCAAGCAAATACAACCATGGAATTCCTTTCCCCCATTTACATTTGTGTTTTCGCAGAAGGCGCAACGGATAAACACAATCTCCTTAGTTACGATTACATTTTCCGATGCCTGATTCTTGATCAACAGCAAATTCACGTTGAGGAAATCGTATATGCTCAACGGCCAACCCATTGGTTTCCTACATGCCTACAAGAACTCAAATTCCTCTGTATGCCTCCCATTCCTGCGGACTCCACGAATATCTATGGACACCTGGAGACCGCCACGCTTTCCTACAAAAACGATAGTGTCCTCAAATCTCATGGTATCCTCAAAGCCCCACGAATTTGCATGGAAACAGTGGATCATCTCTTTGCCGTACCTCATAGCAATGAACTCCAATTCTTTGGCATGTGCCTGAAAGAACCTGGTCGACCTGGTACCTGGGATTTCGCAGCCTATGTGCGACGTCTTGGAAATACACGGTATATTATTGAAAAGTTTATTTATGCATGCGATTTGATAACTGATACTGTCGGCTATATTGAAAAAGGCGATTCAATTAATATTTATCTGGTGCAAAAAGACGGTTCAAAGTATGTAGGATTTGCCATACAAGGGAGTGTGATAGGAAGTCTATTTGGGACATCCGATCCGAAGTATACCGAAATGTACGCCATCCTTGAACAAAGTGGACCAACACCCCATTTCACTGAAACCGAACTGTCAAAGAATTTGAGACATTTGGCGGATGCAATTGAAGGAGGGGAGCCCCTCCACTCCGAACTATGGGAAATACAAAAGTCTATAGAATATCTACAGAGTCTTGTAAACGGTTGTATTTAGTCGTAATTGGGAAATTTCAGATGTCTGAAACATTCGGAACCGCAGAAACATCTGCTACCATTATTTCCTTTTTTCCGTTGAAGGTCTCATGCACTTCCTTCAGAATGGTGTCACCCCAATACTTCCTGTAAATAATCGCCATTACCAACACATCCAACACAATAAACCACGCGAACCAATCGCGCAGCACCGAAAGAAAGAAGACGGAGGAAATGAGATGTTGGTAGTGTTGGGAGTAGAGGAAGGCCGCTGTGAAGATGTATGCAATGCCCCCAAAAAGCAGGGTTCGGACATTGCGTGCCCCGTGTCCCTCGGAATCCTGGCTCTCCAACGGAAAAATAGAATGATTCACTTGGTGGAAAAGGTAAAAGAACATTTACCAGTGCTCCCTACATTATCCCTACCAAATGAACGCATCACACATTACCAACAAGATATGTAGGTATCCGTGGTACATTTAGGTTCGTATTACCAGCACGTGGTTTCATTATAATTCGGAGGAAATCTGTAGTCGTCCTGTTTTTGAATTTTTAGTTCCGCTACACCTATGAATGTATCTTCTTCCTCTTCCCGCCACTTTATAATAATGCGTATTTGCTTTACTGTGTAATTATACTCCAAAGTCAAATCTTCAATTTGGTTGCATTTCTGGCACACCTCTTGTTTCACACTATATAGAAGATCCTCAATTACGCAATTTTCAGTATCGTAATGCCGCCTAAAATACATACAATACTCACCCGTTTCCAATAATGGTATGTTTTCAATTAGAAAGGATTGAAGCTGGGAAAAGCCGACATCGATGACGACCATTTATGGATATGTTGGAAGATATGTTGGAAGTGACGGTTAAAAGTGGGAAACCTTCTCTGATGTCTCAATTTTTTCAATAAGTCGAATCAGAATGTGGCCATGGCATGGTTCAGGTGCACACCAGCATCCCAGGGTTTTTCCTTGCAGCGCAAAGAGTGCTTCTTTGAGTGCGGGTTCCTTGTCCAGGCGCTGGCAAATGTAGGTCTCGTACTTTGCTAGCACCTCTTCACGTGTTCCGTCAGCGCCAATTTTGAACGGATTTGCCCACACGGAATCCTCCTTAGGCCAGCGCTCCTTCTCGACAAACACGATGCCGCGACGACCGATATAGGTATTATTGGAATCCGCCATCCACTCCCTGAGGTTGTTATAGGCGGGACGAATGAAAGCAACTTTGCAATTGATAACGGAAGACATGTTTGCGTATGCGCGCATCACATTAAGAAACGGTTGAATGTCAATTTTTTGGCAAAAAATGAATGACGATGCGCTGTGTGTTCTCACCTACCAACATCCTTTCTTACAATGTCCTCGCCATTCTCATATTACTTTCTTGATCCCGGTGCTCCGGATCCTTGCCGGTATACCTTAGGAACATCCGTTATATCAAGTAATTACGATTTAATGAAACACATTGCCGACAAAATGCAATGTACACATTTGGATACATTTGTCTTTTCTTGTCGTAATACGACGCGTTGGCTGACATTCACAGTACAAATTGTATATCCCCATGCATGTGAGACTGGACAAGATACAAACAATTCGCATATGGAGATATTTAAAGAAGTTGCGGAAACCATTGACTGGACGTCATTAAATTGGGCTATTTCACTGGATACATATCTCAAGGGTCCGTACGCTATCATTGTAAAAGATGATCATTATGGTCGTTACTTTACATTTGAGGAATTTGTTGGCTTTATAAAGGAAAGTAATCCAAGCAAAGGAAGGTCAGAACGCGTCCAGTGTTTTAATGAGGAATTTCATACATGTCCTGGTCAGAGTGTTTCTCGTTGGTCCATGACCAGCCTTGATCGTGTTGCAATGCCCAGATTGCCAGATTTCCGCCTATATGACCGACACGGAAGAGAAATCCATTTATCTTGGCCCACAATACCCGTAAAGCCAGGAATGCCCCAACATATTGCCGGTCCCTATGTTCGCGGCTGGCTCCAAGAAAATACCGAAGCCACTTGCCCCATTTCCTTGGAATCCCTCAAAGACCAAACAGTTCTTCTGGTCCCAACTTGTGGCCATATTTGTTCCTCAGCAGCACAACAGCTTACGACATGTCCAGTGTGTAGGATTACCACGGGATGGACGCAAGTGAAAAATTGAAGTCTTCTCACTCTCTGAACATTTTTTGGCGTTCCCACACATCACCAAAACCAGCCACAGTTCCAAACATGACCTCCCCTGATCCCTCCTTTCTTTCCGAATGGTTCTCTACCGTTCAAATACTCCTGAACCGGTGCAGCGATAAAGAAACAAAAGCATCGCTGACTACGACACTTTGTAGGAATCCCTTGCTCACATGGGAACTCATACAGGCGCATCCTGAGATTCCATGGGATTATGCGACGCTCTCCAAACATCCTGCCATAACACCGGCGATTGTCAAGGAGAATCCCAGTATTCCGTGGGACCCCGTGGAACTCTGTAAAAACCCAAATTTTCACTGGGAAAACCTGAAGCCGCTCATTCCTGATATTACCAGTGATGTTGGTCTAGCACAGAATCCCAATCTTTCATGGGAGCATGCTATGGAGTTCATGCGAACAGATTATAGTCCGGCCGTGTGCGCCAGAAAACGCCGGCTCTTCAAACCCATGCCTGAATACGGATCTGATTTGGAAATGCCCGTGCGTTCAGATGTCCATCTCAGTTACGAATGGTTTCAAAAGCCCTTTGTAACCCTGGAATTTCTACAGAAGTGGCGAACATTCCTAACAGGCCGACCTAACTCTAACTTAAATTGGTACAGTTATTGGAATGAGATCAGTGCGAACCCGAATATAACATGGGAGATTGTACAGGCGAATCCGGACTTTCCCTGGTCCGCCTCAGGACTTAGCCGAAATCCCAACATAACCGCTGAAATCCTGTTTGCAAATCCTGAATTTAATTGGCAACCTGGTGAATGGCAGGCGTTTCCTTCTATTCCACCGGAAAAGGTGCTGGAGTTTGTGCGGACACATCGGCAAGGCACATTTACCTACATGTGGCGGGCCTTTGCCAAGAATTCTTTGTTGACAACCGCGTTTGTTAAGGAGCACTGGGATTTCATGGAGAATGATGTTCGCAAATATTTGTTGAATAAGCAATTATCAGCAAAGACACTGTCAGAAATCTATGCATTACGCAATGAGGACAATTCACCCGCCGACATTTATTCGCATTCGCCGAATGCACCCCTGAGCATTCTGAAGGATATCGTGGCTTCGCAGCATCCTAGCACTCACTTCACTGTGTTCCGGTTTCTGAGTAACCCACTTACAGCGGCTGCAGCGGAGCACGCAAGACGCAATGAACGTAAGACGTGCCTGTTGGTACTCTGGAGAATTCCTTGGTTACCTGAGGACATTATTCGTTATACCACGGACTTTCTGTAGCTAAAAGTTGATTAAACGAGCTTTTTTGTGTGTAATCCTGCAACAAAATGCCCCTTACAGATGCTCAAAAAAAGACCCTTCATGACCTGGTGGATACCGGTCATCCCTATCTGATCCGCAAATTCATTGAAGAACTTGGGGATGAATGGTGGTCTGATTGCACACATACTGACAAAGAAACCGAATGTACGCATCATTATCTCTTGGATGAACTAAACCGTATGAAAAAAGAAAAAGAGGAAGATATCAGTGAATATCATTACATATTTCCTAATCTCGCCACGGATTGCGTTGGATGGGATGAGTGTGGTGAAGCCGTTCGCAAGTACAATCCGGCGAAAATGGCGTTCCTTCTGAAACGTGTACCCGCAATTCTTGATATGTGCACCAATGATTGTTACAATGTTATTCAGCGAATAATTATAGAATGGGATGTAGGGAATTTAGAGACGATTGTTGGAATGTTGGAAGCCAAAGGGGAGAGCCTGCATGTAAGGACAGCACTAAATGGAATGAGGGAACCCATTGGTTCCCTAGCGGATTTAATAAAAACATTTATGACCGAACATCCGAATCGGACACCACTCCCTGAAGCCGTTCAGCGACATTTGGAACGTGCTGTATAAAAAATGATGCTTCATAACCAAACATAAACAAGAACCAACACACCAACAGAATGATAACTGCCTTCCTCAATTCCCTCAGTTCCTTTGTAAATCATGATGTACTAAGGACACTTTTATCTATGGGACCGCACGCTCTAACAATCATTGAAACCATAAAACAACGATTTGCCAAGAATTTACTCTACCTAAAGGGGGCCTATATTGGTTCAGCGGCTCTTGTATCGGCTCCCCTTCTGTACGCGGTTTTCGCACGAACCGGTACACCCACGGAACTCACGTTCGCTACCACGGCTTGCCTAGGTAGCCATGCACTTCTCCTGCATTTCTACGAGAAGTTGAAAGCGAAGCTGCATTCAACTACTATTATGACATGCATGCAAGAAATTGTGGTTAGTACAGCAGTTGTTGAGCTCATCGCAGGACTCATTCAAATCATGGGTTCCTACAGATCCTCGAGTGCAACAACCCCCATTACACCAGTTTATACTGCAGAGTTTATTTATCCTTCAGAGGGATATGTAGAACAAGTCCATCTTATTACAGAGGCCTTTGAATCAACACAAATTGAAGATCTGGAAGTACAAGGAACCGCTGAGGATGGCGTGACACACGAGGAACTCGCCGACGGAACCGTGGTGTATATTCTGGATGATTGCACAACTTCTTACATATCCGAAGCGACACTCAGAACCCTCATGTCTCGGCCTTCTACTCTCAAAAATCCCTTTACGAATTTGCCGATTCGCCAGATTCGTAAACGGACACTGAAACTGATTCCGGCAACCACTGACTCACCCAATGGCAATTAGCGTCGCTGCCCAGCCTAAACTTTCCGATACATCTGTTTATTCAACCATGGCTTCAGTCGCAGCTATTTCAATGTTAGAAAGGCATGCCCAACAGCGCTCTCAGGTGCTGAAGGCGCATCCTATGGCCTTGCAAACACGTCAGCACCCTCTCAGGCATTGGTTACTGCGCGATGACAAACAGGCGGATATTCGAATGCCTGAATGGTTGGAGGTGGAGTTCTCAGCATCGCTATCCAATATGGGTGCTCTAGAGGGCGTCTTTCAAATACGAATGGGTACATGCACACTCTGGAATCTCCCTTTTTCACTCTTGACTGCCCTGCAAACACCGACCCAATCCAAACAAAACCCCAACATATGGACGATTCCCCTCTCCCTCTCCCTTTTCCTACAAAACCGCGGAATCCATACACTCGTGACGCAATTTACAACTATTGAGTATTATGTTGAGATTGCTGGAGGGCCCGACATTTCCAACATTTCCCTCATCACATCCGATACTTTTTTGAACAGCGATACAAGAACTTTCATGACCTCACACAGTTTTGCAAACCGAGTCTTGAGCCTGGAATCTGTAAGACACACAGCCGATGACCCTCTTCATTATTCCATTCCCCTGTTGGGGTTCCGAGGTGTATCACGGGGCTACTTTATTGAGGGCACCAATGTCAGCAATATACGCCGACTTACACTTTCCGTAGGCAGAAATGATGTGGCGGATGAAGACGATACCACCCCTGCCGAATACATTCCTCTATGGAACCTAACGGGACCTATGTTGGAGCGCTTGGCAGAACCGGTATCGGACCGATGTTTCTTTCTCCCTTTTGAAATGCACCGATCCTACAAGGACCCGTGCACAGACGAGGATTCTATTCTTACTAATAACGGCACCCAGTCTCTCAACATGCACCAACAAGAAGCCGGTTCTATACAGCTTACCCTGGACTTCCTACAGGAACCAGAACAATCCAACATAGGCATCCATTCTTTGAACGTCAATATGCTCAAGTATGTGCAGGGATGTGTAGGACTTGTCCATGGCTCCTTGGGAACTCTGGTGCGACCCAAGCCTATTAACAACCAACCCACCGTTATCTGTTGGTTGCCAAAAGAACGCCCTTTGGATACCGACAAAAATACGGAATGTCCCACAAGCCATGAAGAAATTGGCTCAGGAGCGCAATACTACTTATGTGGGGAGTGTCGGTACCAATTTATGGGATCCGAACAAATGCGGGACTATATTCAGCGCACCGCAAAATGTCCAATGTGTCGCGCGGACTGGTCTGATTGGTCTGTATATACCAACACGCCAACAAATTTGAGAGGAGATGTTTGAAGAATCAGTGTTCCCAACATCCAAATGACGTATTATATTTCAACCGTGGAAGACCTGTTGGAACACCAGGCTCTTCTTGAGGACCTACAAGAAGTTGCGGATTCACGGCCACCACCAAAAACCCTTCCAAAAGCCACTCTTCGCAATTGTTCTCTGACCTTCATGCCCGCCAATGACAGTCTTGTTTTCAGCGAAGACAGGCATTTATACTTTGTAAAAGAATATCCCTTTCCCGCTGCTGTACAACTGCACGAAGAATGGACGCGCCCTCTCTACATACAGCTCCATCATCTCCCTGTAGCGGATCTCTTGGGTCTGAATCTTCCTGAGCGCGTCCATGCGGGCAATGCGCGTCAGCTCAAACACTATACGGATGCAATTCTTGGGTCCTATTTGTCTGTGAGTGGACTTGAGCTCACCAAATTACCAGCATGCAAAGAGACCCATATTCTGATATATGTTCATCCTATGAATGTCATGACAGCCATTTGTGGTGAATGTTTTGCCGAAGTGCGCTGTTTCGATTGCCGGTACAATCTGGAAAAAGCCCAAAAAACTAGCAGCATATTCCGCTCCAATTATGACACAGAACCTTTAACCTGTAGGGATTGTGGAAATTGGTGCTCCGTGGAGAGTTGCCGCGAGTGCAAAAGCCCCAGTTGTACCTGTGGGTGCCCTAAGGGCTGCACATGCGACGGTAGGTATTAGGAGGAGTCCGATTCTTCCATGGCGCCCATAATAACCCCCTCGAGCTTTTTTGTTTCACCCAACTTCGCCTTGGCACCCTCCAGCATACATGGATGAACCGTCCATTCCTTAAAGGCATCCTCAACCGCCTCACACCAGATGTCACGAATCCTGTTACAGTCTTGGTAAAACGCGGGATCATCGGAACAAGAGGCGCGCCAAAACGGATCCAGTTCCCCCTTGGCCTCCCCATAGGCCTTCCAGTAATCCGTCGATACTCGGTCATGCCATTTCTTCAAAAGGACGCGAATGGGGTCTTTGTAGGAATCCCTGATATACGGAAAATCATACTGAAGGGGATTGTGTTGTGGGCAACATGAATAAAATTCCAAAATGAGTTGGGTATTTTGTAGGGAACATAGGCGTCGCTTACAAATATTTTTGAGTTTCCAAGGCTGCACAATGAAAGGATAGTTGTAGGCAAGGTTGCCAAGAAAGTTATCAATGTCTTGCTCATCATTTCCCATGTCATACCAGCGACTTTTGAAACGGGACAACAGTTCGCGTGATGCGTAAACTTCGCCATCTGTTTCAAGCGCATGAACGAGATAGGGAGCAATGGAGCCGCAACCGGCTTGGGTAAGAAGATCGTAATGGGTACGATGTTGGGAAGTCATGGTATTCGTGTTGGAAACAACAAAAATGCGGGCTACCAACAAATAGAATCAATTTTTCACGAGCCCTTGAAGTGTCTTAATGGTTTCTCGTATGACATGCTCGGATTTTGAAGGAATTGTTGCCTTATTGGAAGAATTCATTGTTTTTGCTTGCTTACTGTTTGTGTATTGTAGCTGAATGCCTGCGACGTTTATATTCATATCAAACTGCACGGTTGCACACATATACTTGCTATCTTGCTTGGCATTGTAAGATTCCACGGCGTCCCTGTAACGTTTCACACGTCCCTCCGTATCCATACGCGTGACCAGTTCGCCTAAATTATCCATATGATATATTTCGGACCAAACGTAGCGTTTTGTGAGTTGAAAGGGTTCTACCTCTCCTGGACGACAATATCCGCTAATATCCAGGGTCACAACAACGGGATTCGAAGGTTCCACTAAGCTCCGCAGAATGCGAATGCCTTTTCCAAAGGCAAAGGAATGTGCAGCAGGTTCAAATGAGAGGGAGAGCATTTTTGTTGGTAGTTACGTGTCCAACTAATAATCAATTCATTTTTTGGCGTCAGTGTACCCATTCGTATGTAAGGGATTGTTTTTTCGCATAGGGATTTGAAATATTCGCGAATATTTGGTTGAAGCGGAAATCCCAAACGAGCCCATGCATGGTGTGTTGGTTCTTGAAACATTACTTTTTAATCATTATTTTTGTAGGAAGCAAAGGATGCATTTATTTCCTACAAATTACCTGAGGCCTGTTTTATCGCATATCGTGAAGTTTAACGGCGTGAGCCTCTTTTGCCCCCTTTGCGCGTTTTGGCTCGAATGCGAACCTTGCGCAATGCAGGTGGAACAAGTGCTTTTCGTGTAAAGGGATTTTTTCCGGATTCCAATACATGTCGCCACGCATTTGTCTGTGCATTTGGTTCATTGGTTGATTTACGCACCAAAATGCCCTGATCCGGATATATTTTTCCCGAATTATTTGGAAAAAAACCAAGAATATTACCTTCTCCAATTTCATCCGTTAAAAGGGCATTATAAAGCGGTCCAGAATTAGTGTTGGGAGCATTGAACTCAACGATTCCCACATAATTACCAAGAATTCGTACAGCAGATTCTTTGCCTTTGGCAATAGCTATATTTATCGGAGTAAGACCTTTTTTATCAGGAATATCCGGATTCGCACCTGCTTCTAAAAGAGCCGTTATTGTTTGGTCATTTCCATGCATTGAGCGAACTGCATTGTGTAAGGGAGTAATTCCCTCTTTGGTTGTTTGTGCATTTGGATCTGCACCATATTGTGCAAAAAGGGGAATTAATTGAAATAACCCAAATAATCCGCAATAATGTAATACAGTTAATCCAGTGTCCGTTTTGTATTTTGCATCCGCACCGTTTTCTAATAAAAGAGTTACAATGCGCAGTGTTTCTTCGCGAAACGGATGAGAATTTGCCAGTCGTATTAAGTGTTGCCCATTTGGAATGGCTCCTTTTTCAATAAGAGCCTTTGCGATTTCATACGTACTTGCTGCTAACAGCGGATTTCCGGCATTTGGGTCTGCCCCATTCTCTAATAAAAACGGCACAATATTTGGAGCATTTTGTACTGCTTTTTTAAGGGGGGTTTCATTACCTGCCCGTACGGCATTCACATCAGCACCACTTTCCACTAAAAACTCCACTATTTCAGGGCTACTTTTTTCATTTAATGCAAAAAACAATGGGGTTGTTCCAACTGTTGTCCATCCACCTGATGATGCATAATTGACATTCGCGCCCTTATCTACCAAATAAGTAACTATATGCAAGTGATTGTTTATAGAAGCACGCATAAGAGGACTTATACCCTTAAATGATTGATTTACAAGGTCGGGATGAGCATCTACCGCATTTTTCACAGCTTCCAAATCACCACCTTTCACAATCTCCAAAAACTCCTCGGAAGTAGTTCCACCACGCTGTATTTGTTTACGCTTTCGCGTTTTTCGTACCTTATTGGCCATTGCTCTATTCTACACTCGGAAATATTTCAGAACACCGTTGCAGTCCCAGCACACCTATCAAACACGAGGTCGCGTGCAAGTTCCTCATTTGCACCGCACGATTTTGACACGAGACCATTAATTTCTTGTTGGGAATGCAGGTTTGCCTCCACGGCTTCCAGGAGCAACATACCCGTTCCAATGACTCCTGCTGCTACGGCAAATTCGGGGGCAGCCAACACGACACCAACAGTTCCTACAACTGCTGTCGCCGTATCTCCAATGCTGCGAAGCTCTTGCTCTTTAATGCCGCGCGTCCTCGTCGTTTCATTGAGTTCCTGCAACTTCGTCTTCACCGCATCCGTTATCATGTTCAGGGCGGCACCCTTCGCCCCACTTACAGAATCCGTCCGCTTCATCCCAACATAGGTATCCAGAGCCTCGCAGCACTTCTGGATTTTTTTCGCGAAGCCTATGCGCTTCTCGGCTTCCATGGTTCCCTTAACACGGAACCAGGCCTTCGCATCCGCATACTGGCGCGCCATTTCCTTGCGATTTTGGGGACTCAGTGATGCCATGAATTCTGTATTGTGGAAATTCTGAATAATTTCCCAATGGGAATAGACTTTTGGCCAAGTGTAAGCTGAACCAGTCAAACCATCTTGTTGCATATCATGCACCAACAGGGTTCGTCCCACGCGTTCCTTTGCTGCCTCGCGAACAAGATTTTCCTTTAAGCTCGTGCGTTCATCTAATTCAGGGTTGAGCTTCCTATCAGAATCCTTCACCATCCTGACCACCTTCGAACCACCTTCCAGAAATTTATCAATCTGGGCTTCTGTTGCAGCCGGCATCCAGGTACCAATTCTTCCAAAGAGTTCCTTGACTTTCTCAAAGTCCGCCTTCTCTTCAGCCGACGCCTTTGCCCGCAAAGGCTC
>JACCDW010885578.1_pt1 | contig 20934 bp, 19 predicted proteins | sample 7449781 | NCBI WGS metagenome assembly JACCDW01 (sample SAMN15323449, study PRJNA562643) | freshwater metagenome | isolation source: river surface water | place: USA:Blue River Watershed | collected 2017-08-18
ACCTACGATCCATCTAATGCGAAAAAGGGTGTGCTGTACCCTTGTCATTCTATTGTCATCCAATTCTATGTGAAAGAAGCTGATGACAAGTACTTTGTTAGCATGGCAATGTATCAGCGCAGTGTTGATTTGGCATGCGGGCTTCCGTTTAATATTGCTTCAACCGCTCTTCTTCTGCATCTTATTTGTGAAGTGCTGAATGCGCAGGGTGTTGAGGGCGACGGCGTAGAAGCACGCAAATATGTGCCTGATATTCTTTCCATTGTGCTAGGTGATATTCATATTTACGAGCAACATGTTATGAACGTGAAAGAACAGCTGACTCGCACACCATATCCATTCCCTGCCCTGCGCTTCAAACAATCGCATTCCAGTATTGAATCGTATGTGTTTGAGGATATTGAGATCGCTGAGTATGTGTGCCATCCACCAATCAAGTATACGATGGTTGCCTAGAACACACAAAAAACAATGAGTTATTTGTAGATATGAACGTTCTGTCGGCAATACCACTTCCACCATGTAGACCTGCATTGTCAGGTGCCACGTGCAAAAACAATGCCGCCACAAGAGTCTAAGACCAGTATGAAGGGCCACCTGAAACTACATTAAAGACTCTTCCGTTGCTTTTTAGCGTGACAGATAAAACCTGTACTAAACTGCCTGTAACAGCGGAAAAAGGGTAATGAGATTCCATAGGATCACGCTGGTCAGGTGTTCTAATAGCCACTGTAGTAGACACAGGTATTCCACTTGATTTAAAACTATCAAAAAATACCGTAAATTCCAACCCGGGATAAAGTGCTGCTATAGTTTCATCGTAGATAATGTCAAAGAGTTGCACGTTATCACCTGCTCCACGAGCCCAAGGTGTCACATTTCTCACATCAACATTAAACACATTCGTGTACAAGGGATTTATATTGATGTCAATGAAATCGGTGCCGCTTGTATTTGTGCCGGTTGGCACCAAGGTTTGGACGTTACTGTTCCTTTGAGCGAATGCGCGTTGGGTAGATGACATTTTCTAAGTATGCACTCTATTATTTCTGTGGGGGGTGTTACAATCTATTGGCAAGTTCGTTTGCCCACTTGTTGCGAAACGCAGTTCTATCTGCCGAAGAGGCCTCAAAAAAGAAAGCATATATTTCATACACCATCCAAGAGGATGGGCTTTTTATTCCATTTTCTATCAACTTCGTCAATATGAAGGCTTGTATAGCTTCGCCAGTTTGATCTATCTGTGATTCTAACATATTGCTTGTGATAAACTCTTTAATCGTTGAATCATACACTTCATTGTCGTTTAGTTTATCACGTAAACTAACATCTTCGCAATACTCTTCACCTGTTTCCTCCAAAGCACACACCTTCATATGCTGTATGCTTTGTGATTTTGTTTCAAAGAATTCATCGCAGAAAAAACAGCGATACACATGTCCTTCAGGGTTTAGCAACGATCGCCAAAACTCGCGTGGATAGTTTTCCAATAGCTTTCTTTTGTATTGAGGCATTCTATGTTTTATTTAGGTTGTGTTTTAGATTAACCAATCCTATTTTTCTAGCAGTGCATGCTGTTCACGTGTCTAATGTTTGTCGGTATAAACATGTTCAACTAGATTTAAATTCATCGCATATGGATACCATTTCTTCTAATTGCGTGATTATATTCTTCATGGGAGGTGTATGTTTAGAGGTCAATGTATAGTATTTCAGACCCTGTGATTTTGAAATAATGCGTTTAGATTTCTTAGACCCATGAACATTAAAAACGGGCACTTTGTGCCCGTTTTCAATAGTATCATGGGCTAGGCTAGCCGATAAATCATACAAAGATGAGCACCTTTGGTGCTCATCTTGAATGTTCATCGGTCTAAATAATCTGTTAAATTCACACAATAATTCGTATTTTGAGATGACCGTGTCTGAATAAAAATGAAAAATGCCAGTTGGTATAGCATTTGTTGAAACACGGTCTACTATACTATTCGCCAATTCATACGTTGTCACCCCATTCCAATAATGATCATTGTAGCCAAATATCACATCTTCCTTATTATTCAAAAACCACTCCATAAGCCCAAAATTGCCGTTTTTTTCTGGTCCAATAATGCAACAACGAATTGTCATGCCGTATAGGGGTTCACCTTTTAGTTTTGATATTCCATATAGATCCTCTGCGTCTGGCACATCTTCTTCACAACATTTGTCGCGGTCCCCAGAAAATACACCATTTGTGCTGATATGAATAAAAGGAATTTTCGCTTTTTCAAGAAAGATTGCTAGCTTTTGTGGAAACTCTGAATTTAAGATTTTAAATGCATCATCCGTGTATTTCTTTTGGGGAATAGCAGCTATACAGTTTATAACACAACATGGGGCATCGAAATATGGTTTCAACTTTTCCACCGGATCAGTCAAAGCATCAAACATTGATCGTGTTATTGCTAAAAAGGGGTAATTGCGTTTTTGACAAACAAATGAAATCATTGATCCTAACATGCCATTTGCACCTAATATGACTAATTTCATTTGATTTATATACAAATATATATACTTTAGACCCTCGTCTTTTATACTGACAAACTGAAAACGGTGACCTTTGGTATCCCATGGTTGTTTGCCGGCCTAAGGACGTGCCAATTGATTGTTGTAAAATGACTAGTTTGCTAGACGTTCAATGCCCAAGGCTAGCAAATGTTAAAGGTGAAACCATTTTGATCTTTGGTGGAAGCGGTAGCCTTGGCACAACTGTAATTCAAACATGGATCAATGATAATACTATTATTAATGTATCGCGTGATGAGGAAAAGCAATGGACTTTACGCACAACTGTCGCAAACGCCAATCTTAAACAAGTCATTGGCGATATTTCTAATTACGATGATGTTGCTAGTGCTATTATTGAGAATAAGCCAGGGATTATTTGCATTTTTGCCTGTCTGAAACACATTGAGCTTTGTGAGAAGCACGTTAGAAAAGCGATTGAGATTAACACGCATGGCATTATGAATGTTCATAAAGCGCTTCAGCATGTGACCCATTCTGTGAAAAAGGTGCTTTTTGTCAGCACTGATAAGGCATGCCTTCCAATTACAGCCTATGGTTGCTCTAAATCTCTAGCCGAAAATTACCTTCAATGCATTGTTGATGAAAAAACAAAATGGGTTGGGATTCGGTATGGAAATGTGCTGAATTCAAGCGGATCAATCATACCATATCTTACAAAAAATAAACATGCTGTTGGGCCATATACACTGACGCACCCTGAAATGTCTCGTTTTATAATGACGCTTCAGCACAGCGTGAATCTTATTGAATATGCTCTGGAGTTTGGCAAAAGCAACGAAATTATTATCCCAAAGATAAGTTCTATGAATATCAAAGACCTATTTGAACTATATTGTGAGAAATACAATAAAACATATGCGATCACAGGTCTGCGGTGTAAAGAAAAGATTCATGAGGATCTTCTATCACATGAAGAATCCGCACAATCGTATTTGAATGGCGAATACATACATGTGACAACTAAAAATCAAAAAAGCGATGTAAAAGCATTTGACAGTTCAACATATACCATTAGCAAAGGTGAGCTGAAAACTTATCTTGAACTGAACGATCTGCTGTGAATGTCCGTCGGTTTAGTGTCCGTCGGTCTAAACAATAGTTATTAATAAAAAATAAAAATGAAGCGAATAATTGTTGCGGATGAACATGTGTTCAAATACATTGTAGAGTATATGAAGGTGTATGAAGGAGTATTAATGATGAAAGGTCAGCTAACAGAAAGCATGATTGAAGCGTGCGAAGAGTGCATAGCCGTCCAAAAAGGAGATTGGCTACCAGACTTTGCGTACGCTGCTAAAAAACTCTCTATTATAAACACTGAAATGCTATGTGATCCTACAGTTGAGGCACGTGTACTTAATGAATTGAAGGCTGTTGAAGCTAAATACGGAAAGCCAGTAACTGTATACGATTATTCTAAGATTAACTGCTCCATTTTGAAACCACATGGGTATAATTGTATTTACATACCGTATGTAACACCTGCTAAAGAAAAAGAGTTTCTCATAAGTTGTAGAACACCGCCAATATACGATGTTGGGTTTTCAGGTGGTCTTTGTGATCGTCGCAAGGCACTTTTAGAATCGCTTATCAAATCTGGAGTACGAGTTCATTATGTGCCGTTGTTTGGTGATTCACGAGATAAAGAATTGGCAAAATGTCGTTATATTTTAAATATTCATTGGGCAGAACATTTTAATATTTTTGAATCGCTACGTTGTAATAGATGGCTAGAGTCTGGGTATCATGTTATTAGTGAAAATAGTCGTGAGGCAGTTGATCACCCTAATTTAATTCTGACATCATACGAAAATATGAAATCAACAATCCTAGCATTATGTATGGGGGAAAAGCATATCAACGCGTTAACAAAATATATAACAAATTGTTTGAAACCAAGGGGTTCTTCTGAATATCAAGTGCATGAAGCATTTGATGAAGCTGAATTTCTAACAATGAAGCAAGATGGCATGTTATTGGTGAAAAAGCCTGTTTCTAAGCCTGGATATGACCATGTACAGATTGGGGGCAATACACTCTTTCGTCGCACACACCGGCCTATTGAATGGTTGCTAGACGATGGCACCTTGCGCTTTGATTCTTCAAACACCCCTTTGTATAGAAGACATGTGCCACCACCCATTGAAACACTAAATGCTGCGCATGTTATTTCTTGTATTTTGCGTGCGACTGGTTCCGAGACTAAAACATATGTTGAATATGGTGTACGCAGTGGATCCGTTATTGAAACTATTTCAAATTATGTGAAGGTGGCTTATGGAGTTGATACATGTGATTACACTTCTAGGGGGGCTAATATCAAGTTTTACAAAATGCCGACTGATACTTTTTCTAGTTCTGTGCTTCCAACAATTCAATTTGATTATGCTTTTATTCATGCTGGTCGCTCAAGCGAGCAGATGCTAGCAGATTTTGAGTATTTATATAAGGCTTTGAATCGTGGCGGTTATATTTTCATGAATTATACGTATCCATGTGATGAAACTTTTTTGCGGCCTGATTACTGCAACGATTGCTACAAATCACCACTTCTTATTAAAGAAAAATATCCTGGCATTGAAATGTTGACTTTGCCTATTAACCCAGGGATTACAATTGTGCATAAGATCTAGACCGAAAATGTGCGTCGGTCTAAAATGTGGGTTTGTCTAAAAATGCAAAATAATGGATAAATACGACATTGAGTTTTGCCCTTCCGTAGATGGACGCCCGTATATTCAAACAGTGTATGATTATACGTGCGATGGTGAACGTGGTAGTTTAGAATTCAATGGATATTATTATGTGGACGATGAAAATGAATCGCGCTTTGATCGCAAGTTACCAAAAGAAGAGATCCTGTATGTGAAACACACACTTGATGTTCCTACACGCACTTGGATATGTCAAGAAGAAAGCTTTTTAACAGATCATAGCGGCGATAAACCACTTGTGGAAATGGAATATACAGAGTATACAGTTGATAAATTTGTGTATAAGGTACTAGTAGAACGTCGTGAAAAGATTCAAAATACTGATGTTTATAGTACTGTTGAGGACGATGATGAAGGGGAAATGGACGTCTGTTTTTTCCCCACAGATCATCAACTGATCTTTTTTCGCATTTTGGAGACTCTTGTGTCTGAAAAAAGTGTAAAATCTGTAAGCGGGCGCCAAATTAGTGCACCAATAGTTGTTGCTTTGATGCGTTAAAAAATAATCTTAGCATTATATATATAAAATGAGTTCAGTTCTTCGCTCAGTCAAGCAAACACCATCAAACTTTTTTTGGTCTCACGGGGCAGACTTATGGAGCCTGGAAGATATCAAGGCGGCTTTCCGGGGTGAGCGCGGCAGCAGTTATTCAGGTCCTATCCCAGAATATAATGGAAATATTATCCTCTTTGACACAGAAGAGAATTTCGCAAATGCCACATATCAACTCTTAAATAATAGTTCAAACACATATTACGCTGATGGCTACAATACCGTTGTTGATATGGGCAAGGCTATTTACATTGGTGTAAAGGATATGGATAGTAAAATGCTGACAATGAGCCTTGTAAAGATTCAAGGCACTTCCGGTGGTGCCGCTCGTGTTGGATACGGGCTTACAGCAATGAACCTTAGTGATTATTCTTTGAGTGTTTATGACGGTGATATCGATATTGATTTGATGCGTGCCGGCGTATAAAATCTTTTGCTTATATATAATGGCCAGTGAAGCAAAATTAGCTTTAACAAATGAAATTCAAGAACTAAAAAAGAATCGTCGTGGATTAGAAAAGGAAGCATACAAGGTTATTAAAACCATAATGGAATCTTCAGATGCTGAAGATAAAAAGCGTGAAGAAAAACTTAAAGTTAAAAAAGAAATGAAAGAAGAATTAATTAGCACCAAAAAAATACTTAGAGAGAAGATCAATGAGTTGGGCTCTTTGTAATAAAGAAATTGCAGCGTTGACAAGCCTTATTGATTGCATTTCAAACTGACACTGTGTGCCGGTTTGAAATGTTAGATTGATGAAATTTGAAAATGGTCACCTTTATTATGATTTGTCGGCTAGCCTAAGCCCATGATGCTATTTAAAAACTGGCACAAAGTGCGAGTTTTTAATGTTCGTGGATCTAATAAATCTTTACTCACGTAATCCAGGAGATGTGTTCCCACCCAGGTTCGCGTTCAGATTGCGCAATATTAATGCCTGTGACGGTGTTTTTCCTAAAATAGTATGTTTTGCCATTTTGTCGGCGTGTAATTACTTTGTAATTATGCGCAACAGCAAAGGCCAATGCGTCGGCTTCCGTTGTAAACTTGGCGGAATGATCATATTTGCCTGTAATAGCCCTACAATGATCATGACGGCTAAAGTGCGTTCGTTTCGGAGTTTGTTCAATTGTGCTGTTGACGGTAGCACCGCCGCTCATACACGTGCCCATTATTATTTATACGTAAACTATTTTTTTAGACCCATGAACATTAAAAACGGGCTAGGCTAGCCGACAAATCATAAAATGTTCGTCGGTCTAGACCTGTTTCGTCGCGTTTTCCTAGAACGACGACCTTTGCGCAGGGTCTGGCTTTTATACACACGATTCATAACGTTGTGATAATTTGGCAAGTTGTTTTTCGCCAAATTTAATTTGTCTTCAAGATATGGATTGAAAAAAAGATCCGTTCCAATCATTGCGTTTATTTCCTTTGACGTTGAGGGTGCCAGTGTTTCATACAATTCACTATGCGTGTTAAAATTTGTGTTTGCCAAGCACCGTTCTTTAATAATGGAGTCAACCTGTTTTACTTCAGTATTAATAAATAAAGCACGCAAGTTTGCTGACACATTTGTGGGATCTTGACCGATTGCTTCCATAAAGTTTGAAGCCAATAAAAAACTTCGTGTAGGCATTCGCCGCATAAAATCAGCTGTTTTTGAATTAGGCGCCTTTGTTTTATTGATAATATCGTCTTTTGGCCAATCGTTTGGCAACCCAACCATTTTCGAAAAATAGTTCATAACGACCGCACCACTCAGTAGGCGTTTCTTAGAAAAGCCCGCAAAAGGGAACCATAATCCGGGGTGCGAGCTATTTTTGCCTGTGCTCCTATAAAACGGTGATTTCCAAAAGATGCTGCCATCGGCTTTTGTTGCTGTGATCATTGTAATCAAACGCAATCCATCGGTTTCGTCACTATGTAAAAGGATTGGGCCGTGTGTAAATGTTAACTCGGCGATCCACATGCTACCATCGTCAGCTGCGGCCATGTTCTATATAATAGTAAGTTAATACTTGCGGTTCTTACGGCTTTTGTGTTGCTTACGCTTTGAATATTTCCGACTACGTGCCCCACCACCCATTATTGAACACCCAGAACAAGTTCCTCTGCTTGAACAGCAGGCATCATAATCTTGAGTGGCGGTGCTAGCCGATGTTGTTTGGGTTAACTGTTGTGCAGGAGCAGCACTTCTGTGTGTTGACCTCCTTTGCAGGGCAGCACTTGGTGCTGTAGCAGCAGGCATAGCAGAGCTGCGGTGTGTTGTACTCCTATGCAGGGCAGCACTAGGAGTGCCACTGCTTTGTGCGGACCAACTATGCAGGGCAGAGCTTGATGATGCTGCGGCAGCAGGCAGAGCCGAGCTGCGGTGTGTTGCCCTCCTATGCAGGGTAGCACTAGGAGTACCACTGCTTTGTGCGGACCACATATGCAGGGCAGAGCTTGATGCTGTAGCAGCACTTGGTGCCTTTGCTGCCGGTTCCAACATATCTTTTAACATTCTCTCTGCTGTTTCTGAGCCACCTTTTGCTGCCGATGTCAGCATCTCCACCAGTACAGCGAAAGCTGTTGCTGCTGCTGCGTCCCTACTCTTTGGTGAAATAGGAGTGTCCAACTGATTATATAAAGGTGTTCCTACAATAGGGGTTATTGAGCTAAAATAAATATCAACCCAATTCATCAAAACAGCTCGCACAGCAGCTTTTTTCCCAAGAATAATAGATCTGCATAAATGTGGATCAACTATCCCAATAGTTTTCACTGAATCGCATCTAACACGCTCTCTAAACACTGTTTGCGCAAATGACACACAATTCAGGTAATCTCCTAATGTGCTTGCCACCACTCGATTACTCAAATATATATATTTTTTGGCAAGATGAATATTATAAAAATCAAAATGTCTAGTATATTCCTCACCTTCACTAGGAGTTAAAAAAAAATTTGTGTCGACATTTTTATTACTCCCCTTAAACACACTCATTATACGATTCATGTGTGTTCTGTTAAAAAAACCCATATCGATAAGGTTATAAGAATAACGTTCGCCTGAGGATTTAAAAGCCCCTGGTTTTAAGAGAAAGTCAGGGCTATAAATCCGACCCTGCCCCATAAAATCTTGTCTGCCAATATACGCTGCTTCAAGCCCTTGTCTTAACATTCCACTAATACCTTCGGCGTGGTTAACTGCACTTGCGCCTGCGCCTGCTGCTGCCGCTGCTGATTCGATTCCCCTAACACTTGCATCTGCTGCCATTGATCCATCTGATTTAGTTATATTTAACCCCAATCCTAGTGAATATAATGTGGCATTATAAAATATCATTATGCTAGCATGCCCAAAGGTTGAAATTAAAAAAAAGTAAACAGGGGCATCCTCAATTTTTTCTATATCACTATAACTATCTTGGACATGCTCCGCCAATATTGGATTAAATATAATATAATCTGCTGTGCCCGAAATAGTTTCACGAGTGGCCATTTTGCCAATTATATCCGATTGAATATCAATAGGCAATGCTGTTTCAGTAGCAATAATCTCATCTATTTCACCACCAACCCTTATATCTTTACACACTACAGCAGGTTGAATGCTATAGTAGGGTGAAACAAGTTGACTCATTGCTGCCATTTCAAATCCTGGTTCAAAAGCCTCAAATACTCTAATATGATGCCGAGGTGTGGTGCCGGGGGGATAATAATATGCCCTGCCACTTTCATTGTAAAGTATATGGGAACTTGCAGCTGCTGCTGCTGCCATTTATAAATTTACTTAATATTTTTTTTACACATTCGTTGACCATTTTTCAATATTTGTCGGCTATACTAATGCCTCAGCTGGTATAAGACCTGTGGCATTTTAATCCAACACAAAGTGTCGGATTAAAATGCGTAGGGTTTATAATTGTTCAATTTTAGACCGATAAACATTTAAAAACGGCACTTTAGCTTTTACTAAACTGCCGTTTTTATATGATTTATCGGCCTTAAGACCGTGTGACGCATTTTTAATCCGGCACATAGTGCCGGATCAAAATGCCCACGGTCTAATTTTTCCGTGTTTTACGACGGCCTTTCTCTTTCAATCTATTGCGGCGAGTGTTTTTCCGCCGACCACCATTCATAGACTCTAAGCTCTTCTCTAAAGCTGTCACAATTATTTCGGCATTCAGCAGGAAAATCCTTACTGGGTCAGAGTAATTAATTGTAATTTTCCCACCGTACTGTTTTAGCTTGCGGGTTTTACGCATTATGTTCTTGCGTGATCCGCCGCCACCATAATAGGCATCATAAAATATAGATCCAGGTTTGAAAGGGCCAGCTCCACGAATTAACTCCGGTGGAAAAGGATCTAGACCTAAAATGCGTCTATAATTTTGGAAAGTGGGCCAATCCATATCACCTAAAATTCCAGCAGGTGTACGTATGCGCAGCCTGGTTCCTGTATTACCTAACATCACACCTGAATTTGGCTGCTGATTTGCGCCCGCTCCTCCGTTTGGGCCCTGAGGGACAACCGTACTTAAAACCGCTCTCACGGCACTAACAGCAGCACCAGCAGCTGGAAGAATTCTTTCAAAAGTTTGTATACCACTTTGAATAGCATTTGCGGTTGCCACACTTTCAGCGGCCATTCCTTGCAAAAACATAATGCCATCATGCCCTAATTTCAACAAATCTTCAAAATCTTCCGGTGATGTTGTTATTTTAACAATGGGTAAGGAAAGAACATTCGCATATTGTTCTAGTTCATCTAAAGCATTTGTTAGAAGTGTTCGTGCTGCGTCAACTTTCGCAGGGGTATTGGCTGATTCTAATGCGTTCCTGGCAGATTCAGCTTTTTCTTTCAAACCATTAATGCGATTATTATGATGAGCTTTTATCCTATCATTTCTGTCGCTCGGCCCCTCTACTAACCCGAATCCTTCTAGCCATCTAAAAATTCCACCAAATCTAGCAAAGAGTGCCCTGACACTAACATTAGGATGGGTGACAGATATGTTGTCACGGTACATTTCACCATTTTCCACCTCACTTTGTGCCGCCTTAGCTTTAGAATCAATTGAATCACTTAATTTTTTAAAATGCTGTCCTAACTTGGCTTCCTGAGCAAGATTGCGTTTCATTTGTTCATGAAATTGAGGCAGCCCAGGCACATAGTTCATTCTATTCATAACATTGCCAACAGGGACTAACCCGCGCTCTTCCCTTTGACGCGGATCTAATGTTTCAAGATAGTCCTGATACGATAATGGTTGTCTATGATAATTTCTTAGATAATCTTCACGCTCACTCAACATCCACGATGGGACTGTAGTCCGTGTCCTTGGATCATTTCTAACAGGTTGATCAGGCATTGTCACCAGACCGTAATATGGTTCTGGGTTGCTGGCTGCTGTCGCGCCCAAATTTGGCACTTGAAAGCGAAAAGATGGCTCTATTGCACCATTATAAAATATTCCTGGTTCACTAAATTCTGTCGCTGCTATTGCTTCCCAATTTGATACTTCAAAGTGTGAAGGAGCATATTCTGTGTTTCTAATAGCTTTTGGAACATTAGATGCTGACTTAAGTGTAGTAAAGAAACCAATGGCTGAACTCACCAAAGAAGTAGCCATTATTATGCCTGTGCTCAATTTTTGAACAAATGTTTTAGTAGGACGTTCCAAGTAGCCTGGTGTATTAGCATTTCTATAATGAGCATGAATCAACGCATTATAACGATTCAAATATTCTCTTAATCGTGAATCAATGCTTTCAAATCCAGGTGGTGTTTCTGGCATTTCATTCAACATTGCCCTAGCTCTGCCAGCAAAAAAGTCAAAGAAAGTCCTCATATTCAAATATTCGTTCAGTCCATGTTCATAAAAGTTGTTAAATAATACAAATGATCTATAAATTTCATATTCCTCAGGTTTTGCAAAACTTTCCTTGCTTTTCATAATAAACCCTCTTGCTGTTTCTGGGACTATCATACTAAAAATTTCTGTGAGCTCAGGCGCAATATACAAACCATCATTGCGCATTTCAAACATGTTTGATCTACTCTCAAAATCCCATTGATACCCAGATAAATAAAACAAACGTGATTTCAGGACCTTTTCTATTGCTTTCCATTGTTCATCACTATTTCCTTTATTTTTTGCCAAAATATGGAGTAGCAAATATAGTAATACAAGATGAACATATTCATTATCTTCTCTTCTAGCAATTAACACATTAATATATTGGCCGATGGTGAGAGATGTTTTAACACTCATTATTGGTATAATAGCCTTCACTAAATCGGCTTTTGTATTATCTTGTTCAACAGCAAGATTCGCTTTTTCCAATCTACTTAGCATGACATTTTTCACATTCAGATTTGGTTCAATTATTGCTGCTGCTGCTGGCGCTGCTTCAGCTGATGCTGCTGCTGCTGCACCCCTTCCTGCCCCATTATTTCGTCGCCCTAGAAGATTGCGTTTTCCTAAATTTATTAATCCACTAAATGCGTTGCTAGCAGCAACACCCCCAGCTCGTCCACTCAATACATTTTCCCTACGCTCCTGCTCTTTAATCGGATGTATTTCAATTAATAATTTCCTAATTTCTTCTTCTTTCAAACCCTGTGCTTTCCAAGATTCAATGGCATTTTTAAGAGCAAAAAATGCTTCTCGCCTTGATCCAAATACCCCCGTTTCAAAGTCAAGTATTCTACGTGCGACTTCATTATTTGCTATAATTAATTCATTTTGTAGAAATAAAAGCATATCATTAAAGCTCTCAGAAACACCATTATATCTTGTCTGAGCAGCTTGAGCAGCTGGAGCAGCTGGAGCAGCTGGAGCAGCTTGAGCAACTGGGGTAACTGGAGCAGCTAGAGCAGCTTGAGCAGCTTGAGCATTCCTTTCGGCTTGAGCAGCCTTCTTGATAGCAGCCCCCTGAAGACCATAATTTAATATTTCAATTGCATCACTTTGGTCTATCTCATGTGTCTCCATCATAAAATTTATAAATTCCATTTTACCTTTTTGAAATTCTTGGGGATCTTCTAATTCTAACAAATGCTCCGCTAATGCTAATGCATAGTTGCTGGCGTCATCATCATCATTAACATTAAGCATTTCTGGATGTTGCGATGTTGCTTGCGTTGCTATACTACTTCCAAATCCAATTCTTAGCTGAGACATCTCTAATAATTGTGTAAAAATAATTCAAGATAAGTATTTTTACACACATGTGCTGTTTAAACCCTTTGTTTGGAGCATTTATAATTCTTCACCATAATACTAAACTATAATGATTGTCCGGGTAATCCACCTTGATTCTCAGACAATGCTGACCGCCAACTTTGTAAGAATTTGATGGCTAATCAGATTGATATTGATTTTTCTAGACCCAAAAAAGGGTTTTTGATGGTTCATTAGATTGTGCTGCTCGCGTCGCAGCAGCAGCAGCAATTTCAGCCAGCTCGGGTTCTGCATGTTCTGCTTCAGCAGCACGCATGTTATTATTATTGGCTGCTGCTGCTTGTCCTGTTGCCCCTCTTGCCCTTGCTGCTTCTTCTAGACTGAGCTCTTCCATAGCAGCTTGCGCACTTCTTTCTAAATTTGCTGGTGCTGCTGCCCCGCGGCGCGAGCGCGCACGCACCTGTTGCTGGGCTGGAGCGAATGCCAATGCCTGTGCTGGCGCTGCTGCTGCTGCCACCGCCGCGGCTAGCCTGCCTTCTGCCAAGTCAGCTCGGTTAATACTACTTAAAGGTCCTCTCTGATGACCGTTTAATCTTTGCCCAGGCCCAGATGGCCAATTATAGTCATCTGCTGGCCCTGCTGGCAAACTTGTTGCAAAACTGGATGAAACAAATGGCTCAATTATCAGTGGTATTCCTATTTCAGGTGAGTTCAAATACCACACAAAATATTTAGCACTAGCTTGCCCACGAACAAAATATTTATACACTTTCGCTTCATAACTTATTATGAATAATATCTGTTCTGTTTGTGGTGCTTTAGGCATAACAGGAATGATGCCTGATAAACCCTCAGTAGCTCTTGAAAGAGAAGCCTGAGCTCCTTGTGCTGCTGCTCCAGATATACTGGGCTCTTTATGTTTCGTGATTTTATGCATCATTTGTGCTTTCAAATCTGTGTTAACATAATAGTGTTCTTTTGCTGGTAAAGCTTTTGAAAGATTACCTTCAAATATCATATTTTTTGTTATTTCCAAATTAGGAGTTTTCTTGGCTTGTTGCAAAACGCCACGAATACCTTCTTTAGCTGCTTTGGTGGCAGCTTCAGTAGCCGCACCTGGAGCAGCAGCTGCTGCGGCAGCAGCACCTGCTTTGACAGCGGCTGCGGCCCCCTTCCATGCTGCTAGCCCCCCAACTTCTAAAGCACTTTTATGTTCCATGCCTAATGCACCTTTTCCTAATTCCACAGCACCATGAGCAAGTCCAGTCAACCCAGCAGTCAAAGTGCCAGCGGCTTTACCAGCACTGATTCCAGCAGATGTGCCAGCAGCAGCGCCTGCTTCAGCCGCAGCAGCAGCGGCTCCTTGAAGTATACCACCAGCTGCATCTGCTAATCTAGCATTCAATACACGCTTTGGATAAGGAAGTTTATAGTACCTTCCATCAATATCCAAAAATAATTGAAGCTGAGGATTTTGTGGGCTAGGTTTTACAATTTTAACTTCAACATCATTTAGTGTTACATATAAGTCGGACATAAATTTCTCACGCCCTTGATCGTATCCAATATATTCACGCTTTTGGGATGGCACCGGGAACTGAACATTTACGCGAACTCCACCCTTTTTTTCACGATTAGCAAGATTTCCAAATCCAACAATACTTCCATTTCCAATTTTACGAGTTTTCTTCAAACGCGACCGATTTGACCGAGTCTTATGCGGCATGTTCTATATATTCTACCTTTTTTTAAAGTGTCTAAAAGAATGAGCATACTAAATTAGTAAATGCCCAATCACGTTCGCAATACACTCAATATTGTTGGACATAAAGAAGATCTTGATGTGTTTGAAAGCGCAGAGTTTTCATTCCAACAATTAGTCCCTCCTCCATCTGGACTTCAAGACATGAATCTTTATTCATGGCATATTGAAAACTGGGGCACAAAATGGGATCGTTACGATGTTATCTTGGACAGAAAAGACGAACATATTCTTGTGGTATCCTTTGATACTGCCTGGGACCCGCCACTTCAATTCCTGAAACACCTACATGCTTTGTATCCGCGCTGTTGGTTCAAATTGCGTTGGCTAAACGAGGATTTTAGCGCAGGTTTATGTTTGATTTACAAGAAAACTGGTGCTGCTGAAACACAATACGCATGCATGCGTTGGATGGAACCACCGCCCTATTTGACAACGCAGGGCGAACTGCTGACCGACCTTGAGGATCCTACATATTCCTCTGGTCCTATTCCAAGACTATAAGCATGCGATCAAATCCACGACACATGCTTTTTTTCACTATTTTGCGAGGTAGAAGCGCCTTTTCTATAGCATCAACTGTCACATGGCTGAAATCAAAAAAGGTAACTGGATATTCACTGCCCGCCATACCAGACCAACTTGCTTTTCCCATTAAACGCATGTCATCAATAAACAAAATGTCTCCAGGCACATTTCGTTTAGAAATAGCCGTTAGTTCGCGCAATACAGGGCATCCATTATCAGTGGCATCACCAGCTGTTTCACCGCCTGAATAGTGGGCATCCAAATAAAATAGCACCGGTGTGGTTGGCAGCATATTGTCTTCTATCATGCGCTCCAATACAGTCGCACTATCTCCTTCGTGAATATGGACACGTGGCTGATCTTGAAACCGTGTTTTACAATGCTCAACCCATTTTGGGGACAGTTCAATAGAATGTATTGTAGAAAACCGAGATTCTTGTAGAAGATCGTGTATACCATTTCCCTTATAAGCACCTGTTTCAACAAATGTGGTTGGAACAGGTATATTTTGAAGCATAAGGGTGCTCACAAACCAGGACATTCTACTTGGAGACATGTTTCAAAAACGAAATCTCTGCGTTTAACAAGTGCTTCTTTTGTATCAAACAGTTCCTGTAGTAATGCTGTGGTGGGTTTTTCAACAGGATTGCTGGGATCCAGTGGTCGTAGTCCACCCAATCCATATGCCGTGCACCATTCATCGGGCATTAAGAGCGGTGTGCCTACGCCATACGCAATCGGCATTAGTGCTGAAATAGAATTATGAAGTTGATTGCCATTTTTCGGGAGAAGTAAACACCAATCGGCGGCAGCTGTGGTTTCCAACAGTATATCTGTAGCAATATTTGTGAGCACTGTGACATTTGAATATGGCGCCCAAGAATCGTAATCAAATCGCGTTGGAGCAGGATCACGGTTAATAAAGGTGAACTTGTAGCGCGATATGTTGTCAAACCATGGCCGCAATTCGTCGGGATTGGCTGGACAATTGTTTCCAACAGCAACAATATGAACAGATTCGCTCAGTTTCGGCATCGGTTTCTGGCAAATGGTCCACACAGGCATAGCCCAACTGTCGGGCGATGGCAGCGGCAATCTTCGTGTAAAAAAGCGCGTTTGAATGCGACTATGCGAAAATCGTGCTACATTCCGTAATCCGTGATGTTCAAACATTATAATCTTTGCTTCATTCCATTGAAGTTTATACTTGAAATCATCATCCGTCAATAAAAACACATAATCGTAGTTTGAGGGGTCGTATTCTTGAATGGGGTGTATAGGAATTGCCCCAAACCGCGATGTATACACAGAAAACCAACCCATTTCATCGGTGCGTTCCGAATACACACTGAATGCAAGTTTAGCATTTGTTAGAAATTCAAATACACATCCAAACATTTCATAGTGAAACGGGAAGCCATTGAATATTGCTATGCGTTTGGCCATCTACAATGGCAAAATTTTTAGAACCAGGGCGGATAAAACGTGTGAAGTGTCTTCACAGTAAATAAATCGTAGTCTTGCGGCAGCGTCACAGTGTTTTCGTCAACAATGCCACCCGCCATTTCCTGTATACAACGTGCACATATATAGGCGGTGTCCCCACGTTTTAACACATAGTCGCCCACCATCATGTTGGTTTGTAAGACAACTTCTACTGGTGCCTGTGCTTCATATTCATAATAGCGATTACACTCCATACAATAGGTTGGCATATTGGGGTGCTGTGCATGTTGCTGTCGCGCACATTCGCGTTCAGCATCCATGCGTGCGCTGAACTCAGCCCAAGCACGATCACGTTCTTCTTTGGACGGCCCCTGAAATTCCAACATGTTCTGTGTAAGTTGTTCCGCTTCAATTGTGCTGTTTACAGACACTGGGCGCGCCCATTCAGATATTGAAGAAAGATGTTGGGCTTCACAGGGCTCTAAACACTCATTTTGATTGTGGATGGTTAGGTTGCCATAATTATATGGAAATTCACACCCTACAATTGTGGAAACATACGCCTGTTGGTCAAATTCCATATTCTAGTTTGTGATACACTCTTTAGATGTGTGATCGCAAAAAAAGATCTAAGTCATGTGGTTATAGACCACGCCGCAGCTTCCAAGACATGTAAGCAAGAATGTCATCAGGATCCGGCATTGGCTCATTGGTTTTGCATGTTGAAACATAACCGACTATGCCCAAGAAAAGCAGACCCACGCCGACTACTATAACTGGTACACCGGCTGTAGCAGCGCCAATGCCAATACACAGCACGCCGGCAAGGCTGGAAACAGTGCCAAGAAGAATACGACTGCGAATGTTCATTTTGCGCACCGTTGGGTTTAAAGGGTTTTATAAGATTCAATTTTTTTGGCAAACTGCTATTACACCTTTTCACATTTTAAATGTGAAAAGGTAGTGTAACCGTTTTTCAGTTAAATCGGCGTTTTAAATGAAAATGAAGTAATGGCATGTCTAGTTGAAGCCTTGCTGTTCCAAGTCTAATCTTCTTGATCTATTTTAGTGCGGAAAGTAATGTATTGTATCACACCAGATTCAACAATTGTAAACGTTAATGGTGTTTTGAATATGTATGTTTTATAATATTCATTTGCCTCAGACCCTGATAAGTAATAATCGCTAGAAGGAGGTTGTGTGCTTATATTGTAGGGACTACCAGAAATGGCATCCACATTCGTTCTATCTGCCTCTTGAACACGCAAAATCTGTGGTGCTACATAAAGATCAATGGGTGATCCTGCGTCAATTGTGTTATACCTCCAAGCACGAATGTAACTTTTAAAATTTTCTCCAAGTGAACTAACTAAGTATGTATTACCTGTTATACGAAATACAGTTGATGTTTCAGCGGAAGGATCAACTCCACTAATATCTACCATCACTGACTTGAAATTGTTTCCTTCATATGTGATGTCAAGGACTCCATTTCTGTAGGAAAATGGAAATAAACGCGTGCCGGAAGAACTGGAATAAGCTGGGCTTTCAGAGCTCAAAAATAATGTTAGTCCCTCCTTGATAGAAGCTTTTGTGCGAATCACAGAAGATATTTTATATACAGGGATTATATTTTTTTTTGGTAAGGTGAAATAGAACTATGTCTGATGCTTCTGATACCATTAGACGTCGTAAAGAGCGCACTTTGTACGCAAGCAGAGTCATCCAAGATACATATGCCGCGAAAGGGTACACGCAGCGCAAACAGTATGACGGAACGGCCCCAAACAGCCTAATAACCTATCCGGTGTATCATGACATGCGCGATGGCACAACAGAAACTACGGAGGAAGAACGCAGTCGCTATGTTGATTCAGTGCCTAATCGTGAGCCTGATCCTCCTACCGATGTGATTGTCACTGGCGCTAGTGGTGAAGCAACTGTGTATTTCAAAGCACCAGAGTACACAGGGGTTTTCCCTATAACACAGTATATTGTGAAAGTGTCTCCTGGTGGGCTTGAATTTTCAACAACTATTTCACCATATGTGATTGGTGGTCTAGAATCTGGTGTTCAGTATGTGTTTACTGTGTACGCTGTAAATGCTGCCGGTAGATCGCTGTCATCCGTGCCAACCGATCCTGTGACAGTGATTGGATTACCTGCCGTTCCTACAAATTTAGTTGGTACTCCTGGTAATGCGCAAGTATCCGTTGCATTTAACGAATCAGCGTTTGATGGCGGAGCACCGATATTGGAATACACCATTGTTTCCGATCCTGATAATGTGGCAGCAATCGGCACCGAATCACCTATTGTTGTTACTGGTTTGACAAATGGTGTGTCCTACACATTTACAGCGTATGCTACAAATGCGAACGGGGCATCCAACGATTCTAGTGCGTCGGCAGCTTCAGTGCCCTTTACTGTGCCCGATCCTCCTACAAATGTTACTGGTGTGCGTGGAAATCAGTCCGTCACAGTGAACTTTATACCGCCTTTGAACAATGGTGGGTCGGAAATTACAGGATATAGGGTGACATCTAGCCCCGGTGATTTTTTTGCTGTTGGCACGGGTTCGCCACTAGTTGTAACTGGGCTGACAAATGGAACGCCATACACATTTACAGCTATAGCAATAAATGCCGCTGGAAACTCCGTGGCATCGGTAGTTTCTACAGCGGTTACACCTGCCACTGTGCCCAATGCTCCTACTGACGTTTCCGCTGTAGCAGGAAATACACAGGCAGTTGTGAGCTTTACAGCACCCGTGAATAATGGTGGGTCAACGATTACATCGTATACTGTGACATCTAGTTCCGGTGGATTCACAGGAACTGGTGGGGCTTCTCCTATTACAGTAACAGGGCTTACAAACGGTGTGGCCTACACATTCATCGTGGTCGCAACAAACGCAATTGGAAGTTCGGTGGCATCCTCCGCATCAAATTCAGTGACACCTATATCAGCACCTGTTCCTGGAGTTCCTACAAATGTATCGGCAGTGCCAGGCAATGCGCAAGCAACTGTGAGTTTTACAGCACCCGCCAATCCAGGTGGTTCACCCATTACATCGTATACTGTGACATCTAATCCACCTGGATTCACGGCCACTGGCAGCGGTTCACCGCTAACTGTGACAGGATTAACAAACGGTGTAGCGTATACATTTAGTGTGGTGGCCACAAACTTAAGCGGTGACAGCAATCCTGGTATTTCTAATGTGATAACCGCAGGCACACCGCTAGCCCCAGTGCTATCTTCTTTATTCCCTACAGTCAATGATATTACCGTCTCATTTACACAGGCTGCTAATGGCACACCGGCAATTTCAAACTATAGATACAGCTTGAATGACGGGCCATTTGTATCCCTTTCACCAGCCGATGCATTCTCACCCGTAGTTGTAAGTGGATTAACTGGAAACACGTCCTATTCAATTCGCTTGCGTGCCACCAATGCTAATGGCGACGGCTTAGTGTCTAACACATTATCCGTCAACACATATACTACAATGCATATTGCTTCGTTTACTGATGTTGGAACTACAAGCTGGACAGCACCAGCCGGTGTGACATTTGTGCAGTATATGGTGATTGCTGGTGGCGGTGGTGGTGGCGCCTGCTATTCAAGCATTGAGGTGATTGGGGATGTGCCTTTGGCCAATACTGCACCAAGTCCTACTGCATATTGGATTAATACACAACCAGGTTACATATTGTACGGGTATTTATTCAAGGGGAACATGCGGTATAATTCAACAAAACCTACACAACTTTCTGTACTGTCCCTTTTGGGCAGAGTACCGCCCACAATTACACCAAATCAAACGATATATGTGTATAACAAGTTTTATGCTGATCAAATTGTGTACAATCCATTCAGTTTAGGATTACCAACCACAACAAACTATTTCCCACCCTATGTAATCAATGGCACTCGTAGCAACAATATAAGTGGTGGTGGTGGTGGTGGCGCAGCAGGTCAAATCAAAGTATTAACTGGCACTAGCATCTATACGGTTGTTCCTGGCACTTCCTACACTGTGACTGTGGGTGATGGTGGTACTGGAGGCACGGCATCAGCAGGTGTTGAATCTATCGGTGATGCTGGAGGCAATTCTGTGTTTGACACTATTATATCAGCTGGTGGATCTGGAGGATCAGGGTCGCGTGGTGGAT